>Ga0209360_1000272_pt1 | contig 45666 bp, 42 predicted proteins | sample SaaInlV_130m_DNA_3_FD_184651 | JGI IMG/M metagenome (GOLD analysis project Ga0209360, IMG submission 184651) | Marine microbial communities from expanding oxygen minimum zones in the Saanich Inlet - SI037_S3LV_130m_DNA (SPAdes) (version 2) | ecosystem: Environmental > Aquatic > Marine >... | reverse complement strand
AATGGAAGGTTTCTATCTAAAAATACTTCCATCTATTTTCAGGGAAAAGATTGGAATTATTTTTTAATTTAAAGACTCTCATATACACGAATTTTAAAGGAATACAATGCAACGGCAATCAGTTATTGTTGCGGCGAAACGGACACCCATCGGCGCATTTCAAGGTAATTTATCATCCGTATTGGCTCCAAAGCTTGGAGCAATTGCGATTAAAGCAGTAGTGGAAGAAACTGGCATCGATAAATCCCAAATAAATGAAGTCATCATGGGAAATGTTTTATCAGCTGGAATCGGACAAGCCCCGGCAAGGCAGGCAAGCATTCAAGCAGGATTACCCAATTCGGTAGAGGCGCTGACCATCAACAAAATGTGCGGTTCTGGCTTAAAAGCAGTGATGATGGCTGACCAAGTTATTCGCGGCGGTGATGCGGATGTTGTAATCGCTGGCGGTATGGAAAGTATGTCCAATGCACCCTATCTCCTGCAAAATGCTCGTGCTGGTCAACGGCTTGGTCATGGAAAAATGATTGATAGTATGATTCACGATGGCCTTTGGGATGCTTACAATGATACCCATATGGGCAATTGCGCCGAAATGCTTTCTAAAGATCGGAATTATACGCGTGAAGCCCAGGATGAATTTGCCGTTATATCCTACAAACGTGCCCAAAAAGCACAGGCAGAAGGTGTTTTCGATTCAGAAATCGTTTCCGTTGAAATACCTCAGAGAAATGGAAACCCAATAAAAGTTTTGGAAGATGAGGAACCGGGTAAGGCCAGATTTGATAAAATTTCTACACTACGACCAGCTTTTGAAAAGGACGGTGCCATCACTGCAGCCAATGCTTCCAAACTGAACGATGGGGCCGCTGCTGTTTTAATTATGAGTGCAGAAAAAGCCAATGAATTGGGACTCTCTCCGATTGCACGTATTAATGCTCAGGCTTCTGCCGCCCACGAACCGGAATGGTTTACTACCGCACCGGGGAAAGCCATTGGCAAGGTATTAAAAAAAGCGAATCTATCAGCAAATGATATCGGTCTTTGGGAAATCAATGAAGCATTTTCCGTAGTTACTATGGCAACTATTGATGATTTTAAAATTGATCCTGCTAAAGTAAATATTTATGGTGGTGCTGTGGCTATCGGGCACCCCATCGGTGCTTCCGGAGCACGGATATTTACAACCTTGATGAATGGTATGGTCAGGACCGAAACAAAATACGGATTAGCAACTCTTTGTATTGGTGGTGGAGAAGCATCCGCTTTGATCGTGGAAAAAGTATGATCGATTTCACCCTAACATCTGAACAGGAACTCATCCAAAAAACTGCCCGGGAATTTGCAAAAGAACATTTAGCACCCGGTGTAATTGAACGGGATGATAAAGCTGAATTTCCTACTGAACAAATTAAAATGATGGGTGAATTAGGCTTTATGGGCATGATGGTTCCGGAAGAATGGGGCGGTGCAGGTTTTGATACATTAACCTATGTAATCGCTATGGAAGAGATCGCCGCTATTGAACTTGCAACATCTACGGTCATGTCTGTAAATAATTCTCTCGTTTGTCAACTTTTTGTGGATTATGGTACCGAAGATCAAAAAGAAAAGTATTTAAAACCACTGGCAATAGGTGAAAAACTAGGTGCCTACAGTTTAAGCGAACCCGAATCAGGTTCAGATGCCAGCAACATGAGAACGTTTGCAAAAAAAGAAGGGAATCATTATGTGATCAATGGAACCAAAAATTGGGTCACAAATGGAATTAATGGGGATATTGTCATTCTATTTTGTATGACAGAAAAAAGTGTTGGTTATAAAGGAATTTCTGCATTTGTTGTTGAAAAAGGGACACCTGGGTTATCTACTGGAAAAAAAGAAAACAAATTGGGAATTCGTGCGTCGGACACGTGTGAACTCTATTTTGAGAATTGTCGGACTCCTGGTGAAAATATGATTGGTGAAGAAGGTCAGGGATTCAAAGTGGCTATGAAAGCATTGGGCGGTGGACGAATCGGAATTGCCGCACAGGCACTTGGATTAGCCCGTGCTGCATTGGATGCAAGTATATCCTACGCAAAAGAACGAAAACAGTTTGGAAAAACCATCGGCGAATTTGGTGCTATCCAGAATAAGTTGGCCGATATGGCTACAGAAATTGATGCTGCACGAATGCTGGTATGGCGTGCAGCAAAATTAAAGGACGACGGTAAAAATTATTATCGAGAAAGTTCCATGGCAAAACTTTATGCATCATCCACAGCCATGAAAGCAGCAACAGAATGTGTGCAAATTCATGGTGGGTATGGGTACATGCAGGAATATGGTGTGGAACGACTCATGAGGGATGCGAAAATTACACAGATCTATGAGGGCACATCCGAAATCCAACAACTTGTTATTGGCAGAGATTTATTAAAATGAGTTTAGATACAAAACCAAATATTGATTGGGACTCCTTGGGATTTAACGTTACGGAAACAAAAAGTATGTTTCGCTCCACCTGTGCCATAGGCGAGAAATGGTCTGGCGGTGATTTAATTCCTTACAGTGATATTTCTTTGTCTCCTTTTGCAGGTGTCCTGAATTATGGACAAGGTGTTTTTGAGGGGGTTAAAGCATTTCGCTCATCGAAAGGGAATGTGGTGCTTTTTCGGGCTGATATGAATGGAAAAAGAATGGCTTTTTCAACCCGACGAATTTGTATGCCAGAAATGGATCCAGACTTTTTTGTGGACGCTGTGATTAAAACAGTCAAAGATAATATAGATTATGTTCCGCCCTATGGACGGGGAAGCCTTTATATTCGTCCGGTTGTTTGGGGCACAGCGCCTATTCTTGGCGTGAGTCCAACATCTGAATATACTTTTATGGTTATCGTTTCACCGGTGGGTCCTTATTTTAAAGAAGGCATTAAACCGCTTAATTTAAAAGTGAATACTGATTACCATCGTGCGGCACCAAAAGGGATTGGGAATGCAAAAGCAATTGGAAATTATTCTGCATCTCTTTTCCCTCTTATGGAGGCCAAGGCAGAAGGTTTTGATGAAAATATTTATTTAGATGCAAAAGATGAAAAGTTTGTAGAAGAATTAGGGTCTGCAAATGTGTTTATTTACAAGGATGGAGTATTAAAAACACCCGCTTTGAATGGATCAATCCTAGGTGGAATCACACGACAATCAGTATGCCAGGTTGCATCGGATATTTTAGGAATTACCGTGAAAGAAACTGAAATCACAGTTGATGATCTTTTAAGCGCAGAAGAAGTTTTTTGTACGGGAACGGCTGTGGTTGTTACACCAGTTGGGAGAATAACCTACCAAGGGAAAACTACTGAGATAAATCAAAATCAAATGGGACCAATAGCAAAGAAAATTAGGGAAATGCTTGTGGGAATTCAGCGTGAAGAAATTGAAGATCCATTCGGTTGGGTTCTGCCTGTAAACTAAATAAATCAATGATAAATTCAAAAATACATCCACGAAGGATCGCACGTGAAGGTGTACTGCAAGCATTATATGCCCAACAGTTTTCTGAGGATGAACCCACTATTGTTTTAAACAGAATAATGGCTTTATATCCTGAAAAGAAAAAAAATTCCAAATTTATTTCATCTCTTTTTCAGTGTGTATTAGATCATATGGACTGGGCAAATGATATGATTAAAAGTCACCTCCAAAATTGGGAATTTGACAGAGTGGCACAAATAGATCGGGTTTTATTAAGAATGGGCATCTGCGAAATATTTTACATGGATGATATTCCACCCAAGGTTTCCATCAGCGAAATGGTGGAAATCTCCAAAGTGTACAGCACAGAAGAAAGTTCAGGATTCATCAATGGGATTCTGGATGCGGTTTATAAAGAATTTCAACAAAAAAATAAGAATTAATTAAAATGATACTAGCAAAATTTTTTGGTACAAAATCTGATCGGGAGATGAAAAAACTCCTTCCTACCTTGGACAAGATAAACCAACTATATGAGACATTCTCTTCCAAAACAGATGAAGATCTGGTCACTCGAACACAAGAATTGAAAGAGTTTGTGATCAATCAGCGTTTAGAGAAAGCTCAATCTCTCCATGCAGATATGGATCAACAGGAGCGAGAAGCAGAGATCTTAAAAGCGGAGCAAGGTGCCCTCGATTTTATCATGGTAGAAGCTTTTGCCATCGTGAAAGAAACGTGCCGTAGAATTTGCGGGTCTTCTTGGCGTATCTCTGGTCAAGAAACACTCTGGGAAATGGTTCCATATGATGTTCAGCTATTGGGCGCTATTACGCTTCATTCCGGCAAAGTTTCTGAAATGAAAACCGGTGAAGGAAAAACACTTGTCTCCACCATGCCCATATATTTGAATGCACTTTCTGGTAGAGGTGTTCACGTGATAACTGTGAATGATTATCTCGCTCAACGTGATGCAGAATGGATGGGAGAAGTGTATAAACGATTGGGACTTACTGTCGGATTTATTTTGAATTCAATGGACAATGTTCAACGTAGGGAAATGTATGATCGGGATATTACTTATGGTACAAATAACGAATTTGGTTTCGATTATCTTCGTGACAACATGGCACTTCAGAAAGAAGATAAGGTTCAGCGTGGTCATGCTTTTGCAGTTGTTGATGAGGTAGATAGTGTTCTTATTGATGAAGCCCGAACACCTTTGATCATTTCCGGTGCTGTGGATGCCCCTGTAGATGAAACGTTTTCCACTCTAAAACCTGGTGTTCAACAATTGGTGAAAAAACAAACTGCTCTTGTCTCCGAGCTTGTCCAGGAAGCCAAAAAATTATTGAAAGATGAGGATGAGGATGCTGCCGGATTAAAACTGCTCCAAGCCCAACGAGGCATGCCAAAACATCGGCAGGTCATGAAGATATTCCAGGAAACAGGCATGTTAAAGTTGGCTCAGGATATAGAATCCATTTATATCCGTGATAAGAAAATGGATGAGGTAGATGAAGACCTTTATTTTGCTATTGAAGAAAAAAGTCATGTCATGGATTTGACTGATAAGGGCCGAAATTTACTGGCGCCAGATAATCCTGAAACATTTATAATTCCGGACTTGGGTGAAATGCTTTTAGAGATTGATGAGATGGGTGACCTTTCTTCAATTGAAAAGGAACAGGAAAAAGAGAAAGCCCACCAACTCCACGCGCAACGAAGCGGGACTATCCATAATTTTAATCAATTGCTCCGTGCTTTCACTATGTATGAAAAAGATGTGGAATATGTTCTACAGGATGGGAAGGTAATGATTGTGGATGAATTCACGGGCCGGGTTCTTTCAGGTCGTCGTTATTCCGATGGGCTTCACCAGGCTTTGGAAGCAAAAGAAAATGTCCGAATTGAAAGAGAAACCCAAACATTGGCCACCATTACCATCCAAAATTATTTCAGGCTTTATGATAAATTGGCAGGGATGACAGGAACTGCAGAAACTGAAGCAGAAGAATTGGGGTCCATCTATGGATTGGATGTGACAGTGGTACCAACTCATCGGGATATTATCCGGGATGATCGGGAAGACCTGGTTTATAAAACAAAACGGGAAAAATATAATGCGGCTATTGACGAGATCTCTGAATGTCATCATCGCGGTCAACCTGTTTTAGTTGGAACAATTTCTGTAGAAATTTCTGAATTATTGGCACGTATGCTAAAACGGAATAATATACCCCATAATGTTTTGAACGCAAAACAGCACCAAAATGAGGCCGAAATTGTGGCTCGTGCCGGTCAACGAGGCGCTGTTACGATTGCAACCAATATGGCTGGCCGGGGAACCGATATTAAACTGGGTGAAGGGATTAAGGAATTAGGTGGGCTCCATATTATTGGAACAGAACGCCATGAATCGCGTCGAATTGATTTGCAGTTACGAGGACGAAGTGGTCGACAAGGTGACCCGGGCTCATCCCGTTTTTATTTATCACTTGAAGATGATTTGATGCGTCTATTCAGTTCAGATCGTGTGGCTACCATTATGGATAAAATGGGAATAGAAGAAGGTGAGGTCATTTCTGCGAAAATGGTCACACGAGCCATTTCTAATGCGCAAAAAAAAGTGGAGGTTCGAAATTTTGGTATTCGGAAACATCTTCTTGAATATGATGATGTGATGAATCAACAACGGCAGGTAGTTTATGATATTCGTAACCAGGCTTTATCTGGAGAAGATATGTACGAGACAACCGAGCAGATCTTGGATGATTTTATCATGGATGAAATCGAAGCCCAATCTTTTATGGGAACACCGGACATGTGGGATTGGGATCATTTGAAACAATCTTTTGCTTCTCATATCTTAGTAGATGCATCTTTAGAGCAGATCCAGACGTCAACTGGGAATATAGATCTAACTGCAAATGATATTGCAGATTGGATCGGAGAAGATGCAAGATCCATTTATAAAGCAAGGGAATCCTTGCTACCGGAAGATGCGTTACGTGGGTTCGAACGATTTGTCATTCTGCGAACTATCGATGATAAATGGAAAGATCACCTTTATGCCATGGATCAGTTGAGAGAAGGGATCAATCTTCGCGCTTATGGACAGAAGAATCCACTTTTAGAATACAAATCAGAAGGATTCAAAATGTTTCAGGAAATGATGACAGACATGAATTCAGTTACGGTTCAACGATTATTCAGGACACAACTTCAAGGGATGGATCAAACACAGGGTGTTCAGGAACGATCTGTCAGAAATGTCCAAACATCTCATCAAGATACAACTGGCATGGGATTTCAAGGGCAGCCAGATGGGCAAAAAGGAAACCAGCCCCAACAGGTTCGAACACCAGTCCAAGTTGGAGAAAAACATGGTCGGAATGAAAAGATAACGGTTCGAGGTCCCGATGGAAAACAAATTGAGATTAAATATAAAAAACTCCAGAATTATTTAAATAGAGGATATACTCAGGTGTCATAATGTCGGAAAAATTACGGTTCGAAACTAAAGCGATTCATGTTGGAAATATACCGGATGAAGAAACTGGAGCTGTGTCGCCTCCGATTCACTTTACATCAACATATCAGCAAAGTGGTGTGGGCAAAAACCGTGGTTTTGATTATTCACGTGCAGCCAATCCAACTCGACAGCGATATGAAGAAAATATTGCATCGTTGGAAAGTGGGAATTATGGAATTGCATTTGCCAGTGGGATGGCCGCCACAACAGCTCTATTCCAAACCTTGACCCATGGAGATCATGTTATTATTGGTAGGAATACTTATGGTGGTACCTACCGAATGGCGGTTGAAGTTTTATCCAAACATGGTTTTTATTTTGAGTTTGTAGATACGAAGTTTTTGGATCAAGTTGAAAATGTAATCAAGCCAAATACAAAATGGATCTTTCTTGAAACACCAACTAATCCGTTATTGGAATTATGTGATATAAAAGCAATTGCACAGTTATGCAAATCGCATAATGTTAAGTTGGCTGTTGATAACACTTTTATGAGTCCTTATGGACAAAACCCTTTAGCGTTTGGTGCAGATTTGGTCATGCACAGTGCCACAAAATCTATTGGTGGGCATAGTGATTTGCTAGGTGGGGTATTAATAACAAATGAAAAAGAATTGGCAGACCAACTTTATTTTATCCAAAAATCTGGTGGAGCTGTGCCGAGTCCATTTGATTGTTGGATGTTGCTTCGTAGCACAAAAACCATGGGGCTTCGTGTTCAGAAACAATCGGATAATGCCATGACATTAGCACATCGGTTAGAATCTCATCCATCCATTGAATCAATCATGTATCCCGGTCTTGAATCTCACCCTCAGTTTGAATTGGCAAAGTGTCAGCAACTTAATTCAGACGGTGTACCCATCTTTGGTAGCATCATTTCTATGGAGTTGGGATCGGTGGAAGCACGTGATTATTTTTTATCAAAAATTCAATTATTTACCTTAGCAGAAAGTCTTGGTGGTGTAGAAAGTTTGGTATGTGTTCCATTTGGCATGACTCATGGATCCGTGCCAGTGGAAATCAAAAATGAAATAGGGCTCACGGAGTGCCTAATTCGTTTATCGGTTGGTATTGAACATGTTGAAGATTTATATGTCGATATTACCCAAGCATTGAAAAAATAAATTATGAGTGAATTATCGGTAGAAAATCGTTATTTTAATGAAAGACATTTGGCTCTATCTTCGAGAATATTAAAGGAGATTTGTCTAATTATTATTTTTCACCTTTTAAATTTTCAAAATTGTCGGAGGACAATATGATCTTATTGCGAAGAACTTTTAATCCATTAGTCCTTTTAATGGTACTGGTTGGATTTGCATTTCCAAATGTTACGGTATCACTGAGTGACGTAGAGGTAGATGGATATACTGCGGACATTATCGTCCCAGTGAACCTGAGCAATCCCAACGATGGCGTCGGAGGGTTCCAATTCGACGTAATTGCTGTGCCTGCATTAGTTCAACTTTCAGATGTAACGCTATCTGATGAAGAAAATTTCAGTGCAGATTATACTGTTTTTGGAGATGGCTCCGGTCGCGTTGTTTTTTATTCAAATAATGCCACGGGTATTGCTGCAGGTGGTAACGGTGTCGTTTTAAATCTTCATTTTGATGGATCAGCTATTTTATCTGCATCTTTGGATTTGGAGATGTTTTCATTGACTGTAAGTGATGAGGATGGAAACGTATTAGAAAGCAGTACAGAGGGCGGATCAATTACAATTGGAAATGTTGTTACAATAAGTGCAACATCTGACACGGGTGATGTGGATGAAGAAGTTTTTCTCGATATTAATTTAGATAATCCTGGGATTGTCGGAGGTCTCCAGTTTGATCTTTATGATACACCCGACTATCTTGATGTATCTGGTTTTACTACCACAGAACGTTCAAGCGGATTTTCTGTGGATTATACCCAATTAGACAATGGGATTACTCGTGTTATTATGTATGACGGCAACAATGGTAATATTGCTCCAGGTGAAGGTGCAATATTGAATATGACTATGACTGTTCATACGAACGCCTACAATTCAAATGTTGGCGTGAATTTTGAGAATACGATTGTCACAGATGAAATTGGCGGAACATATTGGGTTGCTGGTGCAGATTCTGGAACAGTTACAGTTACTCCAGGCTATATTGAAGAGCCACATAATTTAGAAGCACAAGATGGAATGGATGCACAGGTTCTTTTATCATGGGATGCTCCCTATGGGCCAATCCCTGAAGATTTTGAAGAAGATTTTGAAGAAGGTGAAATTCCAGAAAGTTGGACGATGACCACCAACTCTGCCCAGGGCTGGTTCATTACGCAGGATGGTTCAAGTGCATTCTGGACCGTCCCCTCCCACACCTGGTATATGTGCTCCAATGATGATATGGCTGATGATGATGGTTCCGTCGATTATTTGATTACACCGCCCATAAATGTTAGTGGAGCAGAAAGTATCCTTTTGAATTTTGCATCTTATTATGATGGTGCATTCAGTCAAACAGCTCATATCGAAGTGAGTACTGATGGGTCAAATTTCACGGAAGTTACTTCATTGAATCCCACATCAGAATGGGTTATGGAATCTATAGATTTATCTGAATACGGTGGTGCACCAAATCTTTACATTGCATTTCATTCCAATGATAACGGGGCTTGGGCATCTGGTTGGGCTGTGGACGATATCATGATTAATTTTAGTGCAAGGTCAGTTGAACAAACCGTTCATTTTAATTTGACTGAAACAGGTGCCTGGGTTGTTACTGCTGATAAGGAAGATGTGATTCAACGTTTTGGCGGTGGAATTCCTTATGAAGTAAGGGTGGATATTGATAATCCTATCACACATGAGACTCGTCCCGTAGAAATTGATGCCTACAAAGTGTACCGATCTTATAATGAAGATAGCGATTTTGAAGAAATTGCGGAAGTAGATGGCAATACAACAATCTATCTAGATGAAGGTGTAGTTAACAGTACTACTTATTATTATCATGTTACAGCTATTTACCCGGATGGTACTGAATCCCAGCCTACCAACACAGTCTCTGCAACGCCGGTCGAATGGGTTGAATTGTGGATGGATGATGGTGCTTCACTCACAGGGCAAATGGATACATTGGATTTTTACATCAATAATGAAACAGATCTTGGACTGTTTTACTTTGAAATTGTGGATTATCCAGATGTAATTAGCAGTATGAATGTTATTCCCACGGAAAGAACTTCGAATTGGTCCATTGAGATTTCAAATCAGGGGAATGGTACTATTGCTATTACTGGTATAAGTCTTGGAGATCCCCTAACAGCTGGGGATGGAGCTGTGTGCCGCGCTATTCTTTACCCTGATGCAGATGAGGCAATGACCGTTTCACTTTCCTATTCTAACGGCACTGCTATTCAGGACGTAAACTTTGTTGGTTTGAATTGGACCAGCGAAAGTGCAACCTATGAGGTAGGGATTGAAACACAATATATCACTTTAACCGGTGGTTATGGGGATGATGGTGGTAACTTTACATCTTCATTAATTTTAGAGAATACACAATCGGTTTATGGACTTCAATTGGATATAGCACCTGACCCACCATTTATGATGGGGACCGAAGTGAACGTAAGTGACGCCCATAATTTTTCTGACTGGGAAGTATCAGGAATGGTGATTGGGAATTATTATCGAGTAACCTTGGTGAACAATGCTCATAATTCACCAATCAATCCAGGAATCTCTCATATAGCTGATATTACATTTGAAATTCCTGCCGGCACACCAGATGCATCCATAGTTATTTTGGATTTACAGGATGCTGAGATTACAGATCTTAATGATTTGCCCATGCATGCCGAATCAATCCCGGGTGAGGTCTATATCGGAATTCCACCTGCAGCTTACACAATCCAAAACACGTCTGGTGTACTTATTCCAGGTGGGACTGGAACATTCGATGTTCACTTAGATAATACTGAATTAGTGGGGACATTGCAATTTACATTAGTTGATATTCCTGAAAGTATGACAGTAACAAACGTAACTCCTGTGGGTCGATTCGATGATGGAATAGTAGATGGTAGTTCGGAAGAACAAGAAGATGGTTCTTATTATTTCCTTGGGTATGATTTTTCTTCAGGGATTGAAGCAGGGTCTGGGCCCATTCTTGAATTTGAGGTTCAATTTGATGACAACTTGGATAATTCATCCATTATTATGTCAATGGCCAGTTATGCTACTGGAGATGCGGGTGCAAACCCACTGACAACCGTTTTCCATGGTTTTGGCCAGTTTGCAGGATATTTTGTTGCCTTGGATGAAGAAGTAAGCATTCCTGGTGAATTTGCCCTACATCCAAACTTTCCGAATCCATTCAATCCAACAACAATGATCGCTTATGATTTGCCTGATGCATCAGATGTACAGTTGGATATTTATGATCTCATGGGAAGGAATATCAATAGGGTTGTTAATCAATACCAATCTGCCGGTCGTCATTTTGTAACTTGGAATGCAAATGATTTTCTTGGTAATCAAGTTAGTGCTGGTGTTTATCTCTATAGGCTGCAAGCAGGGAATATTATATTCACCCGCAAAATGGTTTTGATGAAATAATCTGACTCAGACAGAGCAATTTAAAAAGCCCTTTTCCTGTAGGTGAAGGGCTTTTTTATTGATAAAAATTTGTAATTTATCACCCCAATTATTTGCCGCGGTGGTGGAATTGGTAGACACGCCAGATTTAGGATCTGGTGCCCTTTGGGTGTGAAGGTTCGAGCCCTTTCCGCGGTACAAAAAAAGCCATCCGTCAATAGGCGGAAGGCTTTTTTTTAAATCTATTAGTTCTGATTTTTACCAGTCTTCGTCATCACCCCAATCATCTTCACCAGATTCTTCTTCAAGGTATTCTGCTTGTTCATCGAGCCAGGACTGGTATCCTCCATCATCATGAACGGTAAAGAAACCACGCATTCGGTAGTGGCCTAATCCACAAAGTTGGGCGCAGGCGATTTCCAAAGATTTTCCTTCTCGTTTGGACCCAATAGTTGTTTTTAGAAATTCGTCCGATGTCATGGTAGCTGTGAAATGAACCGGAATAACCATTCCCGGGATTGCGTCTTGTTTTACTCGAAGTTCTGTCAATGTAAAACTGTGAATCACATCTAAGGATGTAAGGTCAATTCGTATCTTTTTATCAACAGGTACATGCAATTGGTTCACCGTATAAAAATCATCTGATGCGTTATCGCTTGAACGATCTAAACCAACTGGGTTTTCCTGCTCATCCACAAGATCAGCTCGTGTATCACCAAATTTACCATCAGGTCCAGGGTAATGTACATTCCAGGCAAATTGTTGTGCTACAACACGAAGATGAATGGATTCATCCGGTGTAGGAACATCAGTGACTCGTGCTGCCCAAATTGGAAATCCAAATCCAAAAAGGATCACAATTTCAATCACAGCCACAACTGCTTCAAGTAAAGATGACAAATGAGACTTGACACCTGTATAATCTGCTTTTGCATTTTTGGATGCACGGAATTTGACGAGACTGACTATAAAAAATAAACCCCAGCCTACAAATAAAACGAGCATTAACCAGTGGACAATTGCATTAATTTCATCAATAGCAGCGCCCTGTACTGACATATTGATGGGTAAACCTAGTTTATGGAGAATATCAATCAAAAGAAGATCCTCTACTTTTATTCAATTGTTGAAAATTTTTGTTTTTTTTCCCGATCGAAATGATCGTGCTGATTACGCCACCCAACACTCCACCTGTAACACCTAGCAATGTAATAATCGCCCAGTTCAATCCTTGAGATGCCGGTGCACTTGGGTCGCCAAAACAAGTCGCGCATGCTTGCGCTGTTTCCGGGATAAAGAACACCGTGAATGAAAGGAGAATAATGTGAAGAGTTCTTTTCATGTATCAGATATGTTTGATTTTTTTAACCATTGAAAAGCCATATGCGATGAGCCCCGTAGCTACCAAAAAAGATAGCCCTGCCAACAAATTGGAAATATATCCGGGATTGGATGGATTGGAGATTTCAAACATGCCATAGTACCCAGTGATTAGGATAGAAACGCCAATGAAAAAGAAGTGAAATTGTTTGAGTGAAATCATGATAGGCTTGCATGGTCAATGGTAGTAATCATTGGAATAAACATACAAAAAAGGAAAAAGACAAATGTCAGGCATAAGATCCAAATAATTGTATGTTTTTCTGTGATAAGGTGCATGAAGTATCCTGCTACAAGGCTGGCTTTCACTGTAGCGATAGTCAAGGCTAAAAAGATGGCCTCGGTCGTTGACACATCCATGTAAGAAGCAGCAACGGTTAAGAGTGTTAAGGCTCCTAGCGCACCAAATACGGTTAAATAAACCTTAATGTGCTCTTGGATATGCCCGTTATCATGATCGCTCATTATTGTCCCCTAAAGTAAGTAAAGAATTGGGAATAGAAAAATCCAGACAAGATCCACAAAGTGCCAGTAAAGTCCCGCAACTTCAATTCTGTTTGTAAATCGTTCAGGATCAGATTGCCACATCTTATTTCCAAATGGTAACCAGAAATAGCCCATAACAATCATACCACCGATTATGTGCAACATATGTAGACCAGTCAATGTAAAATAGATTCCCATGAATGTACTGGATGATGGGTAAATCCCATGGTGGAATTTTCCAGTATATTCAAAATATTTGACAACTAGGAATAAAAATGCGCACAGAAGGGTAAGTCCCATATACATCTTATATTTTTCAAAATCTTTCATTTTCAAAGATGCCCAGGACATGATCACCGTTACACTTGACGAAATCAAAACTATGGTATTGAAAGTTGCCATGGGGATACTCAATTTTGAACCCCAGTATGCAAAATCGCCTACTGGCGCTGCCATTCTCAAAAAAACATATGCAGAGAATAGTCCGCCAAATAGCATTATTTCGGAAGCCAGAAAAACCCAGATTCCTAATTTAGAATTATTTAAACCTGTATCAGGTCTTTCTTCAACTATGTATGGAATTTGCACCGTCAGAGTCCTTTATTTTTCTGTTTGCGGTGAGAAATCTTTATCTGCACCGGGAACACTATACTCATAAGGTCCTCGATACACTTCAACATCGCCTTCAAAGTTCGCATGGGGAACGGGAGGAGAAGGCGCTGACCATTCAACGGTCGTTGCACCCCATGGGTTTCGATCTACTTTTTCGCCATTGAACATGGAAACAAATACATTAATAATGAATGGAATCTGTGCTGCCGCAAGGCAGAAAGCGGAAATAGACATAAACTCATTCCATTGCAGCACATCCTGAGCATGAGCATAAAGTTGTCCACCATCATACAGACGGCGAGAGACACCAGCAAGCCCTTGAATAAACATGGGCATAAAAACACCATTCATAAAAATGAGTGATGGCCAAAAGTGAAGTTTTCCCAGAGCTTCACTCATTTTTCTCCCTGTGATTTTAGGGAACCAATAATAGATTCCTGCAAAGAGGGCGAAGATAGTGCCCGGTGCAACTACATAATGGAAGTGACCAATCACGTAATAGGTATCATGAAGATGAATATCCGATGCGCCTACACCCAGAGGGAGACCTGTTAAACCACCAATCCCAAACATGGGTAAGAATGCCAACGCAAATAACATGGGAGTTGTAAAACGGATAGATGCTCCCCATAGTGAAATGAAGAACGCAGTTAAGATTACCACCGATGGAATCGAAATAATCATGGTAGTTGTTTGGAAAAAAGCACTCATAGCCTGCCCCATTCCTGTTAAAAACATATGATGTGCCCAAACAATAAAGGACATAAAACCAAGAAAAACGGATGCATAGACCAAGGATTTATACCCCCAGAGAGGTTTCCTTGTATTATTTGCAATCACGTCTCCAACAATTCCCATTGCGGGAAGAATTAAAACATAAACTTCAGGATGAGCGAGAAACCAGAATAAATGCTGCCAAAGAAGTGGAGATCCCGAGCCATAAACATCAACGGTTGCACCACTGTAGACCAATCCGCTGGGTAAGAAAAAACTTGTATGAGCTACTCTATCCATCAATTGCAGAACTGCAGCCGCTTCAAGAGGTGGAAATGCAAGAACCAATAAAAAAGCAGTGACAAACTGTGCCCAGACAAAGAAAGGAAGTCTAAACCAAGAAAGTCCAGGTGCCCTTAATTGAACAATGGTAACAATAATATTCATAGAACCTAAAAGGGAAGATGTAATTAAAAAGACCATCCCAATAAGCCATGTTGTTTGACCGGTTTCAAAGATCGAGAGTGGTGGATAAGAAGTCCACCCTGATCTTGCAGCTCCTTCCGGCATGAAAAAACTAGCCAGCATAATGACACCACCAATAAAGTATGACCAGTAACTAGCAGCATTCAATTTAGGGAATGCCATATCTGGTGCGCCGATTTGCAAGGGAACAATATAGTTTCCAAATGCGCCAACAGCCAGAGGTACCACACCTAGAAAGATCATTATTGTACCATGCATGGCACCTAACATATTATAAATCTCCGGCATTAAAATATCGGATTCACCTAGTAGCCAACCGACTATGGGGACTGATGTTTCCGGGTAGGCCAATTGCCATCTCATAACCATCATCAGGCAAAATCCAAAAAACAGGAACAATAGTGAAGTGATCCCATATTGGAGCCCAATGACTTTATGGTCTACAGAAAAAATATATTTCTGTAAAAAATTCTCTTCGTGGTGAGAATCATTACTCACGTGATTTCTCCTCTCCCCTCTCTAAGGTTGATTAAAATTATTAAAGATTCGTTATAAATTGATCTGAAATATAAGAAGCAAAAATTAAAATTCAATTAAAACTCTATTAGAATGTTCTAATGCTTTTGTCTCGAATGCCCTATTCATATTTTGTAGTAAATAAATCCAATGGATTATTTACTACAAAATATAACTTAATCTATTTCTAGGTTGTAAATATTTTCAAAAATATCCGTTTCCAGCATTCGGATTGCGTCCCAAGTCATCTTGGTACATACCCGGGCGCAAACTTGACAGCCGGTACATTCATTAAAACGAATCTGAACTGGTGGGATAATAATTTCATATTTATCTTTTGCTACTGGTTCTATACAATCAACGGGGCAAAACGGCACACATGCTTGACAACCGGTGCAATTATCTTCATCAACGATTGCCATGAGCCTCGGGCGTTTTGTTTTTTCTCGAGGAATGTCTGGTAAATCTGGAATTCCTTTGAAATGATTATATGTGTTTGCCATGTTTTTCAAAAAGTATTAGATAAACAATTTACTAATAAATATTAAATCCAAAGAAATGAAATTTACTGTAGGATATATTTTTCTATTACCCACCCTGCCACAAAACAAACAATGCCAGCCAGGAGCAATTTTGGGTCCATCAATTGAGGAAATTTAATAATAAACCCAATCCCGATCATTGTCATACCCAGAAGTTCCAATCCTTTGGCACCGTAATACATTATTCAGTATCCGGTTTTAGTTTTGAAATAATGGCGATCTGTTCCTTAAAGGCATAATTCTTGATTATTAGTGACCAAATATGATGTCCGTAAGCGATGAGGAATAAAGGTCCATGTAACCAGGAAGATGGCATGTGGTTATCCACGGCACCGCCATGAATAAATACAGCACCCACTAAAGTAAGCGTTAACATGAGATGTGGAAACAGTTTCATTTTTAATTTTCGTTCCCGTATCCAGAGTTCATTTTCTCCCAGCTTCTTTAAAATGGCCTCCTTGATTCCTTTACCAGTAGATATAAAAAAATACATTACTACTGTTTCTGTTATGGCAAATATCAAGATCATAAACACTGCAAAGCGAGGGTGGTTTGCACCTATCAAATCCATTTGAAAATATCCACTAATTCCTGTCAAGGTTAAGTTTATAAAATTAACAAACATGAGCAAGTAACAAGTGATCATAAATATCCACATTTGAGTTTCTTTTCTCCGGGTTAAAAATGGGAGCAGAAAATACTAAACTAACTTTAACTTTTCATAGGAAGATGCGTCTAAATATTCTATCCATTGTAATAGAAAACTGGTAAATTTGAAACCCAAATTCATCAAATTATATAAGGAAAAATAACATGAAGCTTAAGAAATTAATCGTCACCGGAATTGCTATGACTTTTGCAATCGCATTTGTGGACGCTGGTACCTTAAAAGGCCACGTGAAATATGATGGAAAAGCTCCGAAATCAAAACGGTTAAAAATGGATGCAGATCCAGTTTGTGGTGCATCTCATTCCGGCCCGGTTTACAGTGAGAGTTTTAAAATGGCAGCTGATGGCTCCATGGCAGAAGCAATTGTTTATTTAAAGAATGTTTCTTATTCCGGTGGTTCACCTGCAGATCCTGTCATTTTAGATCAAAATGGCTGTATTTATAATCCCCATGTATTAGGGCTGGGTTGCAGGGCAAGCACTGCTGATTAAAAACAGTGATGCCACATTGCATAATATCCACTCCAGACCCAATGTGAATAAGGAATTCAATTTTGCAATGCCGAAAGTAGTGAAAGAAAAAAAATCAACTTTTGCGGAATCTGAACCAGAACCATTTTACATTAAATGTGATGTTCATCCCTGGATGAAAGCTTGGGTCTTGGTTTCAGATCACCCATACTTTGCAGTTACAGATTCGAATGGGAATTTCTCCATTGATGGCATTCCAGCTGGATCTTATGAAGTGGTTTGCTGGCAGGAAAAATTCAAAAAGAAACCGATGACTGCAACAGTCACAATTGGTGATGGTGAAACCAATCAGGATTTCACATTCACACGACCAAAGAAAAAGTAATTAAAAACACCATTAAGTTTTTGAAAGGCGGAGAAACTCTCCGCCTTTTTTTTATCTAAATTTTGCCATGGTAAAATTCATTTTATTTCTAGGTATCATTATTTGTTTCAGTTGCAGTTCTCCGGAGAAAATATATTCGGTGAAAGGAACCATTTACGTACTCAAACCGGATTCCATGATGATCGTCATTGCACATGATACAATTCCTGATCTTATGTATCCCATGGTCATGCCCTTTGATTTGAAAGATCTGAAAGAGATCGAAGGATTGTCTGTTGGAGACAGTGTTCATTTTGAATTTGTTTGGGGCGATACATCCACGTGGGCTCGGAAGTTTAAAGTTGTGGGCCAAGGGAAATTGCCGGAGGATGAGGATGATGATTTCTTCGAAGATGAAAACTATTCAGAACGAGGTATAGGCGAGATTATTGATAATGTAGCCTTCTTGGATTTGGACAGTTCATTGGTACGCCTATCTGATTCCGATGGAAAATATCGGTTCATTTCTTTCATATTTACGCGGTGTCCCATGCCGAATATGTGTCCTGCGGTAGTGATTAAGAATGATTATTTAGCGAAGGCATTTAAAGAAAGGAATGACATAGAATTCGTCATGGTCAGTTTTGATTATAAACACGACACACCCTCGGTATTGAAAGACTTTTATGGTTCAACCATAGAAGGATTTGATAACTGGAAAGTGTGGTCAAGCACGGGTCATATTGAAGATGTATATCGTCTAGCAAAACAAAGTGGTTGCAACTTTTGGGGAATTGAAGAAAACAAAATTGGCCACACACTTCGGTCTATTTTAATAGGTCCTAATCGTGAGATATTAGGCAACTGGCCCGGCGACAATTGGAAAGCAGGAAACGTGAAAACTGCAATTGAATTGTTAATGAAATAACTCACTTCAATCCATTGCTTTTAAAAGAGTAGTGTCCGCAGGTTGGCGGAAAGGACATTGAGAAAAGATATTAAAAAAGCCATCCACTTTCAGGTGATTGGCTTTTTTAATTTTAAGTATGCAATAGGTTTCTACCAGTCCTCGTCGTCACCCCAATCATCTTCGTCTTCATCCCCGCTAAAATCATAACCATTTTCATTAAAATAATCTTGGATGGTTTTATCGATGTTCGTTTTCCCTTTAATGCTCCAAACATAGTCCCGGAGTCCGTCCAGCATAGCTTCTGTATCACCATTCATTTTGACAAGTTCTTTCCCCCAGTCATTTTTAGCACCATCTATTGTTAATAGATCTTCTGTTGGGAGAAATGGCGCCGGCATTTTAGTTCCCGGCATAATGGTTTGTGGTTCACGCAACCATTCTTTCACCCAACCCGGGTTTAGCCTTTCCTTGGTCAGGGCTAGGTTCGGTGCCCACGTGGAAGCATCTTGTTTCGGAAATGTTGTACCATAAAAATGACAGTTATTACAGGCACCCAATTCATGGATCATTTCACCACCTTTGAATTCGATGGAATGTTCATTAATGGTTAATTCATCCCGATAGGAGATCTTTTCATTATCCAAATGCTGGAAATACTTGATGATGGCATTCCACTGTTCATCTGTGATCTGGTGGAAACTGGGCATCCGCACTTCGAGGTTCGGGCGAATTATAGATGGGTTATTAAAGAAGCTTAATAGCCAATCTGGATTTGTTTTAGCGCCCTGTGTATTTAGATTCGGCGGAGCGTATTCTGCAGCACCGATATGGTCTACCAATTGACCACCAAAATCATCGATCAAGTGGCAACCTTGGCAATTGAATTGTTTGACCAATCGTGCTCCATTCTGTGCCATTTCATCCACACGATTATGAGCTTTGATTCCTTCATCCACTTTATTGCCATTAAACCCCAATATGGCTGTAGTAATGGCTTCAATTTCTGTTTTATTGAAATCAAAGTTTGGCATCTTTAATTTATCCAATGTTGGACTGACTTTATCACGGTCAAAAATTCTAGGATTACCCAATTTTGCTTCAAACCATGCAAAATTGGTATGGTCAATATCATGATGGAGTCCAAAATCCAATTTTATTGTCGGTTTAGAACCTTCTTCTGTTAAATCTGTCCCTATAGGTTTGGCTTTTTCAAATCCATCAATTGTATGGCAGCCGAAACAGCCATAATGCGTAATACTTTTTTTAGCCACATAATCAAGTTTTTGATTCAGATTCATTCCGGCTAATTTTTTTGTAGCATAGGATTCAGGCATTTGTTTGGACAAGTGGGTAAATGCGACTTTATCCAGGGACATTTCATCTAGATTAACATCAGGTAAATTTTCAAAATCTTCATTTCGGAATGACATGATATAAGCTGTAATATTTTTTGCATCTTCATCATTCACTCGAAGATTGGGCATCCGGGTTTCCGGATTATATGCTAATGGATCCTTGATCCAATTATAAACCCATTCAGCAGATGTTTTAGAGCCAATACCAATCAGATTAGGGCCTTGGCGTTTTGTTAATTCTTTAAGAGAAGTTTCAGTTTCAACCGGGTCGGGTTCAATAACATGGCAGCCCAAGCAACCAATAGATTCAAATAAATGTTGCCCATTTTCAGCATCGCCCATGAATCGATAATCTGATGTGGACTTTTTACCACCATTTTCTGATACAAGATAGGAACTCATGGCATAGATCTCAGCGTCATTCCAGGCCTGCATTTCAGGCGAGATTTGGTTGTCCTGTCCAAATGTAGATGGCATCTTGGTGTTGTGTCGGAACTTCTTTGGATCTCGGATCCATTTGGCTATCCATTTCCTAGAAACTTTTTTATCCAGGTTTTTCAGATTTGGTCCTACTTTAGATAATTGTGGGTAATCCTGAGCCAGATGGCAACCATTACATCCCGACTTATCCACTAATGACAGGCCAAGATTCAATTTATCAGCTCCTTTCAGATCCAAATTATTATTGTGACACTTAAAACAGGAAGCTTCTGTATAATGAGTTGGTAACATCGGTTGAAGCCAATGGTGCATCACTTCCCAATCATATTCTTCCTGCCAACGTGCTTTTTCGTCATCATTGCTTGGTGTGTGTGTGGATGAAGTAAATGATGTTCCCCGTCCGCGGCCAGCATGGCAACTGGTGCACCCAAAGGTATCCATGGGGTGCGAAGAAGCAGATGTAATGTATAGATCTAAATTAGGATGAGTAGTAAAGGGCTGGGGTGCATCAGCAAAGTTGGGATTTTCGATTCCCAAATGGCAACTGGTACAACGATCCACTTTGGGAACCGCTGCAAAGTTCACATCATATTTCACATCGCGAACCACAATTTGGTTTACCTTATAATAAGGATCTAAAAAGTCGATGATAGGTAGGTCTCGAACAACATCCCCGACCTTATTGACGAAGGTCATCCGCTCCCGGTCGATCTTACTAAGTTTATTATCAACAATCGTCACGTCTTTCAAAACAATATTGAGTTCTTCTCTCTTCAGTTTTACATTTGCCTTCAGGTCTTTGATAGCTTTTTCAGTATCGTCGATCTCTATCTCGGATGCTTCCTTGATGAGTTGGTACTTATGAAGTAATTCCAATGCCGCCGCATAATCATTTTTATTAGAAGGCCCATGATGGTCTCCATCATCCTGGTGGGCGTTTTCAGCTTCAACAAGATATTTGAGTCCATCCACTTCAGCCTTTTGGCCCTGGTAGATCATATTCTCATTGTAGTAACGGCCTTCAAGTGTTTTTAAAATCGCACCAAGATCAACCAATGTTTCATTTTGAATATCTAAATCAGATTGAGCCCTAGCCAAATCTTTTTCAAAAGAGATGCGTTCAGCTGAAACAGCTTCTAATTCCCGTTTCAGATTCTTTTCAGTGATTCCAATTTCCATTTTCCGGAATTCACGCTGATAAACTTTGAATTCATCATCATTATCATCAACAAAAGTCCAAGCCATACTGATCAAAAACAGGATGGATGATATGGCGAACCATTTATTTAATTTCTGAATATCCCAATAGCGTTCGTCGTTATTAAACATGCATAAACCTAAATATTAAAAAACCATTCTGGAATTGCGATAATGTATTTCAGGTTGAAGAACCACCGGAGATACATCTTGATGGGCAATGAAAACATGGATAGTCCAAAAAGCATTAATGTTGTATATCGGATTGGACCTATTTTTTCAAATAGATCCTTTAGCCATGTTTTTGCTAATAAAATAGGGAACACGAACATGTAAGCAAACACCACCAGAAATCCCATAAATTCCCTTAACATGATATTTGTAGGTAATCCTGTGCTGAGCATTTTTACCCATAAATACTCAGAAAGATTCACATTGTTCAATGGAACTACTTTATGGGGATCCCAATATTCAAAGGGACCGAAGAAATTCCAATTTGGTCCACGGAAGAAGGTTCCAATTACGATTAGGAAAAGCCACAAAATGAGCCAGCCATACATAAAAATAAAAATGCCGATCCTCCGTTCCTTAAAGGAATAATACCCGTCCCCTTTGGGATTCGTATCGATGTAAGGAATAGCCATCATTCCGAAAATGATGAACATGGGGAAAACAATTCCAGCCAACCACGGATCGAAATACACTAACATTTCTTGGAGTCCAAGAAAATACCAGGGTGCTTTGGATGGATTTGGTGTTGATGCCGGGTTCGCTGGCTCTTCCAATGGTGCAGCAACCAAGATTGACCAGACTATCAAAAATACCATAAATAAAATTAAAGAAATGAATTCAATATAAACCAAATCCGGCCATACCAGAACTTTATCATCCGGATCATTGTATTCTTCTGGCTTCAAGCCTTCTGCTAACCTATCATCATTGATGTACGCTTTCTTCATTCCCAGCCAAATGAAGAAAAACATGGAATAAACCATTAGTACGATTGGAAAGTTATCCGGCTTTGTAAGGGTAATATTGAAGTTTGGATCGAAATAACCAACTATAAAGAAAAAAGTTATGAATCCCATTCCAGCCCAAAGCCCGGGTTTTGTCCATAGTCTCCATATTCCCAATTTACGATTGAGTTTATCAAACCAATCTGTTGGTGGAAAAATGAGTGGTGTTAAAAGGGTTAAAAGGGTAAAACTGACAGTGGGAGCTGAAAGTGTGTCAATTACAGATTTAAATGTTTCAATCATAAGAATCTCAAATCAGTGTTTATAGGGGGCCGGAGATTCCGCCATCCTTTCGGATGCGCCAGAAATGTACGGCCAGGAATATCATCATAATAAAAGGTACGGCAATACAGTGAAGCACGTAAAACCGAAGGAGTGTAGCTTCACCCACGAATCTGCCACCCAATAATGCAAAGCGCACGTCTGAACCCATATGGACCAAATTAATATCTCCAATTGCAAGCAAAGAAGCACCTGGGCCTTCATGACCAATAAAGGGATGTGCCCTTGCCATATTTGTACCTACGGTGACTGCCCAAATTGCCAATTGATCCCAAGGAAGAAGGTAGCCGGTGAAAGATAAAAACATAGTCATGGTCATGAGAAGTACTCCGACACCCCAATTAAATTCACGTGGTGGTTTGTAAGAACCGGTCATGAAAACGCGAAGCATGTGTAACCAAACAGTTAAGACCATGGCATGGGCACCCCAGCGATGAAGTTCCCGCATCATGCCCAAGGGTACTTGTTCTGTCAGATCTATGATATCTGTATAGGCATATTCCACCGTAGGCCTGTAATAGAACATGAGCAGAATTCCTGTAATTGTGAGGACCACGAACAGGAAGAATGAAAGTCCACCCATACACCATGTATAGCCAACCTTAACAGCATGTTTTGGTAATCGAGCAGGATGGAGGTGTAGAAAAACACTTCCAAGGATTGCATGCATCCGCTGGCGCCGAGTATGGGGTACACCAGATCGAATGATGGATTTCCAAACCTGGGATTCACCCATCCGTTCTAAAAATGATTTTTGTTTATTGTCTTTTGCCATTGTACCTAAATTGATTAATTAAACTACCAAGAATGATTCAGAATTCTCCCACTCGCCTTTTTCCCATTTAAAACTTTTTGTTTTATCTACGAGAATTTGTCCGTCATTTGAAAGAGATACTTTATATCTTTCCAATGGACGGGGTGCTGGGCCTTCGAAATTAATTCCGGTCATCCGGAAACCGCTTCCGTGACACGGGCATTTAAATTTTCCTTCTGTTCGCAGCCAATTTGGTGTACATCCTAAATGGGTACAAACTGTGGAGAGAGCAAAGATAGATTCTTCGTCTCTAACCACCCAAATATTAAATGATTTTTTATATCGGATATCCACTGTATTTGTTGCGTAATCATTCGGAAACCCAATTTTTAATGTTTGAGGGGGTTCGAATAATACATTGGGGAAAAGAAACCGTATCATCACTGTAAAAAACCCACCAGTTGCGCCGGCAAAAGCTATCCACCCTAGGGACAACCATTTAAAAAATCCACGCCGACCCATTTCTTTTCCATTTTCAGAATTCTGGGTGGATGTACCTACCGATGCGGTTGGGGTAATTTTTTCTTCACTCATAATTATATAACTTTGTTGTACGCAGATTGTAATGTTTTCATGGCAGCATCTCGAATCCGAAGATTCTCATCAGTTTTAGCTAACGAAACCAATTTTGTTTTGAATTGATCCTGTTTCAATAGAGACGAGACTTCAATCGCCACGAGAATCACTTGATTTTTTTCTGCTTCATCCACTTGAGGAAAAGCATTTAAATATTGTCTATCCATAAGGCTTTCAATGATGAATGCACCGGATGGGTCCCCCATCTTGGCTAAAGCAACGGCAGCATCCCATTGAATATTTGGCTCTTCATCCTCTAATAATTTTTTCAACAATGGGATGGATTCTGGATTGCCTATCAATCCCATAGAAATTGTGGCACCGAGTCTCTCATCAGGAAAATCAGAATTTTCAATAATCTCTTTTAATTTATTGGATGCATTTGTTGTACCTATCAAACCAACAGCCTGAATTGCAGCTCGCCGCGATTCACGATTTTCATCATTTAATCCATCAACCAATATTTCGGAATAAAAATTATCCCTGGTAACGCCCATAGCCAAAGCTAAATATGCCCTTACAAGCGGATCATCATGAATAGAATGATTATAAATGGAAACCATTTGGTTTTTAAATGAAAGATCTGTGGGAATTTTATCCGGGTTGTTAAACACTTTTGATAACTCAAATGCAGATTGCCAGCGTTTGGAAGCAGAGCCGATCTTTACTTGGTTTAAAAGGGCTGAAGCATCATTTGTTTCAAAGGTAATGAAACGAAACAATAGAAAGAAAACCGCACCAAAAATAGCGATCATAAAGGGGATCAGGAAAAAAGAATAAAAAAGAGTATAGATCCTGGTTGATTCTTTTTTAGATAATTGTGTTGCGTTTTCGTTCATGATTTTAAATTGATCTTTAGGCTTGATTTTATTATTCAGCTTCCATCTTTTAATTTTTCGATATCATTTTTCAAGTGCTTTGTCAAATTTTGAAGGTACCGCACTTCTTTTTTTAATTTCATGTGTTCTCCTAAAAAGATCAAGGTAAAAACCAGAACTAAGATGGAGATCATTGGTAACGAGTCCATTATAACTCTTTTTCACCCTCATCTTCTTGCTTTAATTGCAAGCCCAATAGAATTGGAAAAAAGAACAGGATAATACATCCAACCATGAGCAGTCCAACGGCCCATTCCAGGTTCCGCATGAGCCATTCTAGTGTGAACCATTCCATTGTTTTATTAGAGCACCCATGTTACTAATGTGACATAAACCAAAAGAAGCAATGTACACACAATCATAGAAATGACCTGCGTTTTAGTTAAAGGTTCTTTTTGTGTTTCAGACATTATTTTGCTGCTCGTTTTGCTTTGACAATGGCAGATTTGATTTTGCCTCTTAATGCTCTGTTATCGAGGGCATTGATCTCATCCATATCCCCATCTAATCCTTTTGCAATCAGGCGATCAATTAATTGATCGCCTGATTCACCAGCATCTGCATTACTATTAGATGTTTCGGGAATTTCCGGCATGGGTGGACGTTCAAAAGTCCCCCGTTTAATTTTAACAATCATGGATTTGGCTTTTCCGCGAATCACTTTATCCTTGTGAGCATTCACAGTGTCCATATCTCCATCTAATCCTTTATTCACCAAATATGCCACAAGATTTTCTGATGATAATGCATCGATTCCACCTCCGGACGCAGGTGGTGCACTACCGGCAGGTTTATCTGGTTTTGGCGGTGTTACACCGCTACGCTTGGCTTTAACAATGCCTGCTTTGGCCATGCCGCGGATGGGTTTTTCAGGGATGGCATTCACAAAATCCATATTGTTTTCCATGCCCATATTAATTGCGTAGTCGATATAATCTTGTCGCGATGCAAAACCGCCAAATTGGTTTGCGCCATCAGCACCGCTATCCGTTTGCTCATCTTCTTTGGTGAAATCTACTTTAGGTACAATTATATCTAATTTTTGCAGGATTCGTGATTTGGCCAGCCAATTGAATTGTGTTAAAAATGAAAAAAGGCCTTTGGACGTCCGCCTGCATGTTACCCAAACACCCAACTCTGTTTCTTCAATGCTAAATTGGACATATTCACTAACAAGTGGGGATGTCCTGAAAGTGAAACCAAATTCTTTTTCTTTTTCAACAGTAATGATTCGGCATTTAAAATAGGGAGCGATGGTTCGAGGTCGAATTTTAAAGAATGATCCTGGTTCAAGATTAAGATGGGTGAAAGAATATTTGTGGACATAGCGATCAATATCAAGGACAGGAAGTGATCGCTGAATTCCATAGAACCAAACATTATACATATTTATAGATGTGATCATTTGCCACATGATGTCTTTGGTGGTGGAAAAATGGTGTTTGACAACACTTTCGCCGGTAAATGGGTTCCAGGCTGTCCAACTTTCGCCAACACCATTTTTGGGAACAGGCGGAGCCTGAAGTTTTGCTTCGGGTTGTTCAATACCTTCAAACTCAAGATCTTTTGATGAGTAATGCCGGATATTTCCATCTGAAAATTCTATTTCATACTTGGTGGGGTAGAAATAGATCTTCTTCAGAATACCGGTTTCACCGCTATTGCGAACTGTACAGGCTGTACCCAGATCGATCCTATTTAGAATCATTAATAAAAGTCTTTGGTTGTTGATTTAGCATAAACTGTAAAAATTTGTCCTGAATCTAGCCTGAAACTTAATATTATGTTTGTCCATTTGAAGTGGAAAAGTTTTACTCGATCCACTAAAAATGTCTCTAATTTTGCCGTCCGTTTATGAATACATTTCGAAAATTTTCATATTTATCCACAGGGTTGACTTATCTTTTGATTTTTGTAGGCGGTCTGGTCCGTGTTGCCGGTGCTGGTATGGGATGTCCCGATTGGCCCAAATGTTTCGATCGTTGGATTCCTCCAACCAGTTTGGAACAACTTCCAGATCATATTGATCCTGCCAAATTCAATATCGTTTTGGCATGGATAGAATACAGTAACCGTTTGTTTGGTGCATTGGTTGGATTGATTATTACGATCACTGCATTTTTGGCTTTCAAATATTATAAACATGTCAATCGGATCAAATGGTCGGTTTTAGCTGCATTTTTTCTCACATTGGTGGAAGGTTGGCTCGGTTCTATTTTGGTAGATACTGTATTAAATCCGATCAATATCACACTACATTTATTTATGGCATTGGTAATTGTAATGCTCTTATTGTATGCAGCGCAAGAAGCCTATTATGTAGAAAACCCTGATTCGGAGAAAATGAGCCGCTATCCTTCTAACTTGAAATGGATGTTTGGACTTCTGGCAGGTATTTTGCTCCTGGATGTGGTTTTGGGAACCGAAATTCGAGGTGGTTTGGAAATGATCCGAAAAGATAATCCCATGGTAGAAAGTCAATTTTTGCTTAATATGTTAGGCCCTTTTAAATACATTCATACCATTCTTGGATTTATCATTACGGGATTTTCCGGAATGCTTTGGTATCGATTGGTGAATAATTCTATAAACCCTTCAAAGATCATGACACAAATTTCAACTGCTATTTTAGGATTAGTTTTAACACAAATTATTATGGGGGAATTGTTAGTTTTTCTTAATGTTATTCCGACGATCCAACTTTTCCACATGTGGATTGCCTCCTGGATACTGGGGCTGGTCATGGTCCAATACACAGCCTGGAATCAATCTCAATTAACGCATGAATAAAAATATTTTCCTAATAATAGTCTGTATCATACTTTTAGGCTCAGGTGCATCGTGGGTAATCCAAAAAGCGAATTCATCGTATGAATTAACTGTCATTAAAAAAGTACCGGCATTTTCATTTATTACACAGGATGGTTTATCATTCACCGAAGAAAGTTTCCATAAAAAAGCCACGGTATTAGATTTTATATTCACAAGCTGTGCCGGGCCATGCCCAATAATGACTAATAACATGACGCATCTTTATGAAGATTATGAGAATGTACCAGAAGTTCAGTTTGTTTCTGTAACTGTTGATCCAAAAATTGATAATGCGAGTACTTTAAAAGAATATGCAAAAGCAAATGGCGTGAAAGATGATCGCTGGCAATTCCTAACATCCGATATTGAATCCATTAAGGATTTGAAGAAAAATGGATTTATGCTATATGCCGGTGAATTACCACGTGGGCACGCCATTAAATTTGTATTGATAGATCAGGATGGACAAATTCGAAAATATTATGATGGAACAGATAAAGCCAGTATGGCTGTTCTTCGAAAAGATCTGAATAATATTGTAAATGAAATTCAATCTTAAATGAAAAGAGTCCCACCAAAAGCGAATTCATTGTCTGCAGCTTATTTTGAGCTAACCAAACCCAATATCACTTTTTTGATCCTTATTTCAACAGCAATGGGATATTATCTTGGTGCTGATGGAATAGATAATTGGTCCAAATTATTTATAACCTTGATTGGCTCCGGGTTGGTCTCTTCTGGTGCCGGTGCATTAAATCATTATGCAGAACAGGAATCGGACCAACGAATGAACAGGACAAGTTCCCGCCCTATCCCAACGGGAATGATCTCGCCTAATTACGCCATGATGTTTGGCATTATAATCATACTTTTGGGTGTAGCTATACTTTTTTTTCTGATCAATAAATTAACAGCGATCCTCGCCATATCAACTGCATTACTTTATTTATTCGTTTATACACCATTGAAAAAAATAACTTGGCTCAATACATCCATTGGAGCGATTCCTGGTGCTATTCCACCCTTGGGAGGCTGGGTAGCAGCAACTGGAACTTTGGATCCAGAAGCATGGATCCTATTTGCCATTATGTTTTTCTGGCAGCATCCTCATTTTTATGCCATCGCTTTTATGTGCAAAGAAGATTATGCAAGAGCCAACTTGAAAATGCTACCTGTCCTTGAAACGGATGGAAAGCGAACTAATCGTCAGATCATTTGGCATTCACTTTTATTGATCCCTGTATCAATAATGCCGTCCTACATTGGCTTATTGGGTATGACCTATTTTTGGGGTGCACTCATATTAGGCATTGGGTATTTTGTATCGGGATTCCCGTTAGTAAAAAATTATTCTTTGCAGAATGCAAAGCTGCTTTTGAAATCTTCAGTGATTTATTTGCCAGCCCTTTTCCTGATCATTATTTTAGATAAATTGACTTAATATGCTGAACAATTCATTCTGGACAAAGATTATTTATATTCTATCTTTGGTAATTAGTTTAACAGTGGCTTTTTTGATTTTAGGACCAAGGCCGGAAGGAATTGAAGGGACGCTTGATGTATCAATATTGCCGCTAGTGAATGCCGTGCTTAATGGGACCACTACAATTTTGTTGATTTTAGGATTCATCCTGATAAAGCAAAAAAGGAGAGAGCAGCATAGGAATGTCATGCTCTCGGCTTTCGGAATGTCATGCCTTTTTTTAGTGACTTATGTGGTTTATCACTGGTTTAATAGCGGTCCGAAGCTGTATATGGGTGATTTTACGACCATTTATTATTTTATCTTAATAACTCATATTGTATTGGCCGTTATCATTATTCCTCTTGCATTATTTACGTTATATAGGGGATGGACTAGCCAGTTGAACCAACATAGAAAAATTGCAAGAATCACATTGCCAATTTGGATTTATGTATCGATCACAGGCGTTATTATTTACTTAATGCTCTATTAATATTTAGCATTGAATATATGCGAGTTGAAAAGGCCTAGTGCTTTTGGGGTCTTCTATTTCAGTCGTTTAACTAATCCGCCATATTGTTTATTGATTTCAAACCCTTGGCGGAAGAAGAATTTTTCCACATAGAATCCAACCGTAATTATGTCAACACCTCGGTGCTTCATTCGTTTGTAAAAATCGTCCATCAATCGATTACTTAAAGAAATATTTCGGTATTTTTCCCGAACAGCAACCCATTCTAAGTGAATTCGATTATCCTCCATATTTTTCCAATACAACCCACCAACCATTCGATTACGGGAATTAAATAAAAGGAGAAAATCGTGTTGCGCCGTAAAGGTCCCTGACAAGGATGATTCTGATAATAAAGAATGGAATTGGCCAATTTCCTTTGGCAAAAAAGGTGGACGAATTTGGTAGATATGACCATCCATGCCCTCGGTTTGAAAAACCAAATTTAATCGATTATCCTCACCATGAGTTGTTGTCACCAACTCAACATAATCCGCAGCACCAACATGGGGAAATAGCATTCGAGCGAGGTAAAATTTTTCTTCTTCGCTTAATATTATACTTGTTTGAATTTGAGTAATCCGTTCCTGCAGATTCCAAGGACTTAATAAACCATCTCTCATGCTCATGATTATGGATTGAAATTCACTTAGCAGATCCGGGTTGTTTTCCTTAAAACAGGTCATCATAAAAAATCGTACACGAGTCTCCGGGTATTCTTCTATGAGGGAATCCAAATCATAATCTTGATATAATTCCTGTAGAATAGATGCCCGGGCTTTCAAGGTTGCTTGTGGATTCAAATCCAACCAACGTTCAAAGCGTAGGGATGCAAAAACCACCGGTTTTGTCAAAACGCCAAATTTTTCAATATCATCCAAAAACCGGTCAATTCGAGCTACTGTGCATCCCATCGATTCGAATTTCATTCGAAGAGTTCGTTGGTTCAAATCCATTTTGAGTTGGTTTAATATTTTCTTACCGCGTTTCACTTTAACTGCTTGCAGCGTTGCGGTGAAGATCACTTCCCAGTCAGACATATGCTTCAGACCTGGATATTTTTTTTCCGTTCGAACGATATAATCCGTGTATAAAGATAAAAAATGTTCTGCAATAGACTCGGTTGGTTTTCGTCCAGAAATTGAGATCAGTCGCGTACCCGCAGAATAGTCATGTTGCGGAATAACGAGATTTGAAGGTGATGGCGGTTGGATTGATAATGTGAATTCGGTTCGGTTCCAAAAATCCTGATAAGCCTGAACACCATTCCAGATAAAATGAAGCCACCGCATTTGCCATCGATCGACCTTAGATTCATCCAAAATATCATCCTGGTTCCGGTCAAGATAAGCTGTTAATGTTTCACCATGAATATACTCCTCCGTATAAAGTTGATATTCCGGCCAATAACCCCCAAAATTTTCAACCAGAGGTTTGTCTTTAAATCCGGATCCCATGATAATAAGCCATTTGATCTCTTCTTCTAGAAAATTTCGATCCCAACCATCATTTAAATTGACCACGAGATTATGTGTTCCAAGAGAACGCGTCCGAACTAAAATTCTGAAAACATTTTTATTATTTCGTGAATCTAAATGAGAGACCCAAAGACTATTTTTAGGGATATCGTTCAACCCAACTATACAATTAGAAGATAAAAGAAAGATAGACTCTCTTATCATTGATGTTTCATTAATAGCTTCCATTAATTTCTTTCGATGAATGGATTTTACATTTTCATCAAAGGTGACTACATCTTCCCATGTGTATTCCTCACCTGTATCTCTATCAATGGTCAATTTAGATGATTTTCCGATCCAGGTTCGAAATCCTTTTGTTAATGCATAATATGCTTTTTGAGCCGTTGAGAAAAGGGGTTTAGAAATATGGGAGATTTGCCACCAAATGAGTTCAGATCTGGCCCAAACAAACCGAGTAGGATGAATTGTACCAAATTCCGTCACCATGAGCAAAATAGTTTGAATGAATTCCTGGTCAACAGATTTGGAATCTTTGAAATTCAAATGGGCTTCTTGTAAATAGCTGATAAAAGCACGATAATGTTCATCAGTAGTTCGATTGATATTGAAAGAAAATCCCTTGGAGCTATCCTTTTTTTTCTGGTATTGATATGCATCACGGAGCATGGAAATGAGAAAATCTCCAGACAAAAGGGGTGTAAGTGTTTCAATCAGTTTTATGCGAAATGTTGGGTCTGAATGAGATTGATAATTCAAAAATGTGTCAATTAAAACGCCGGACCAATTCCCAAGATCACCATCAACTACATCTCTCAAGTAATTAAATACATTTGGATCATCTGCCAAATATTGTCGAACTGCCAAATGGAAATTATATAGTAAAATATCATTTTTATTATCTGGAGTTACGGGAGAAAAGGATGTCCCGATCTTTGGCTCATGAATTTGAACAGTAATGTAAAGTTCAGGTTCTTTTAACCGGTAGATCATAGGACCGGTAAATTCTGTTATTCCAAAATTGCCTAACCAGTGTGTGGGTGATTGGATCAGAGCATCAAAATCCAATATATCTGAATCAATAGAATAGGTAAAATCTCCTATTTGGATCTTGGCATCCATCCAGGAAACCAGAAGTGATTCAGTTTGACCTTTGATAGAAACTTTTTGTCCATCCCATTCCACATTAGTTCGAACGGTTCCAATCTCTCGAAGCAACCAATTCGGAATTCGAATCTCTTTTGAGCCAGAATGAAGGGCTACATAATTTTTTTCATAAAGGGGTTCAATAATATTGAAAAAATTCTTTAAAACATTTTTTCGATTAAATGTTCCTTTGGCTGTCAATTCACCTTTTTCTGCAGAAAAATCTCTATTGATTATGACATAATTCACAATTCGTTCAAACGGGGACAGAAAGCTGTTCACTGACAAAATTATAGAACTATACAAATCACGGATGGCCTGTTTATCTGTAGTTTCAATGTTAATGAGAGAATTTGTGATATCTGGGAAGATTAATATTGTATTGAATTCCCGGCCATCACCCACTAGAAAGACCGACTTGACTGAATCAAAATCCTGAAAAAGGTTCTCGATCTTTTGAGGCGCAATTGTTTGGCCTCGACTATTTTTATATATATCTTTTTTCCGGTCGATTATAAAATAATGCCCATCTTTTTCTTCAAAAATGTCGCCTGTGTGAAACCAGCCATCCATAATTACATCCGAATCATCCTCCTTATAATAACCATCTGTAACGTAGGAACCTTTCAGACATAATTCTCCATCATAAGCAATTTTCAATGTTATTCCCGGGAGAGCTATTCCAACAGAATCGATGATATATTCGGTGGGTGGCGTCATGGTAATGCCGCCGGTAGCTTCTGTCATACCATATCCGCTCAAAACATTCACGCCATGGGATTGATAAAATTTAAAAATATCAGGATCTAAATAACCTGCCGCTGATAATCCCCATTTTAAATTTCTACCCGTGATGGATTTTAATTTTGTCTCTATGGTTTCATTATCTTCAGAATCCATGTCTAATTGTTTCTCCAACATTTCGTAGAGTTGAACCCACCGCTTTGGAATACTTATAAAAATCGAAGGGTTCACTATGGGAAAATCTTTTAACAATGAATTAAAAGCGGGTGATTCGGCGAAAGAATAGGTCGCTCCCCAAAAAATGCTGCCCATCAATTCGAAATATCGTCCAAATGTATGAAAGAGTGGCAAATAACAAAGAAATATATCCTCCGAACCAAAATCAGGTAAAGCCAAGGCCCGGGCAAATCGTTTACTGATAATATTACTCTGATTAAATGTGATTCCTTTTGGGTTTGCGGTGGAGCCCGATGTATACATAATAGTCTGCGTGCGATCCATAGGCACATAGGACATACGCTGATCTACATCAAAATTTTGTGAACGATCCCGATTTTCAAAAAATATCTCCCAATCCATGACCTTTCCTTGGATCAAGCTTGTATCATTCAAGGCAATTACAAGAATGTCGTAGTTGTGATGAACTTCATTCCAAAGGCGAATGGCTGTTTTTCCACCCACAAAGATGTGAGTTACTTCTGATTGTTTTAAAATAAACGAGAGATGCTCGGAAGTTGAATTCAGTGGAATGGGTATTACACGAATCCCAAATGACAAGCAGGCTAAGTCCACCAAAACACCATTTAGTTGATTGTAGGTGAGAAGACCAATAACAGATGGTTTTTCCGTTCTATCTAACACAGAAAGTGCTTTTCCGGTCATTTGGATTTTTAACCACAAATCTGAGTAGGATAGAGTGTGGAGATCATCACCGCGAATCATATTAAAAACAGTTTTATCGCCATAACGTTTTGCGCGTTGCTCTATCATGGTTCCCGTATGGTATTGGGAAAGATGAATGAGCCGAACAATCCGCTCCAGCCATTCTTCGGTTACTTTGGCTTCAGTAATTATTTTTGCTACGGATTGAATATGAGCCAAGTCTAGGAACTGATGTATAATTTTTTTATCTGGAGAATGGTCCAAACAATCATTCACCAAACGCATTAAAGCATCAGTGTTCAAATTTCCCTTGTAAGCTCGAGAAATGGATTCGTTAATCCGGTTTTGAAGCCCTGTGTCCATAGGAGAAATTAATAGAGAGTCTTAATGAAAATTGAAGACAAATTGATTTATAAATAATATTTAAGTTTGAATCCATTACATTTATATCCTTAGTAAGGATTTAACACTTTAAACAGTGAATAATTTTTTTTATTAATTCAATAGAATTTTTCAAAAAATAATATAGTTAACTAGCTTAAAATAAATACTCTCTTTTTACCCTCTATTTATGGTATAATTTTATGTGTCTTAAATGTAGGACATAGAAGATATTTATGGATGCATTAAACAGAATCAAATTTTTAGAAGACCGGCTTCATCGCTTAAGCGAGATTGGTATGGCCCTTTCCACAGAAAAGAATACCGATCGTTTGTTTGAGATGATTCTTGAAGAAGCCAAGGCGATTACTCGTGCGGATGGCCAAACTCTCTATTCTATGAATAAAGATGGGAACTTGAAATTTGAAATAATGCGTAATGATACCATGAATATAAACATGGGGGGAACATCTGGGATAGAGATCCCATATTATCCAGTTAAACTTTGGATCGATAAACAAACACCCAACAAACAGAATGTTTCAGCTTATGTTGCACTCGCTCAAAAGACAGTCAATATCCATGACGCGTACGAAGAAGAAGGGTTTGATTTTGAAGGGACCAAGAATTTTGATGAAAAATCCGGTTATCGTTCCAAATCCTTTTTAACGGTTCCCCTGAAAAATCATGAAAATGAGATCATTGGTGTTATGCAGCTCATCAATGCTCGGAATGACCACGATGAAGTCATTTCATTCAACGATGAAATGCAGGAACAGTTAGAATCATTGGCATCTCAAGGTGCCGTGGCTTTAACTAATAAGCGTTTGGTGGAAGAGCTAAAGACTCTTTTCGAAGCATTTATCAAATTGATTGCCACCGCAATTGATAAAAAATCTGAATATACTGGCGGTCATTGTAATCGTGTACCGGTGATTACCATGATGCTTGCAGATGCGGTGGCTGAAATGACTGAAGGAAAATATAAAAATTTTTCCATGGATGAAGACGAACGATATGAGTTATATATCGCTGGCTGGCTCCATGATTGCGGGAAAGTGGCTACACCACCCCATGTGGTGGATAAAAGTACCAAATTGGAAACGATCTTTGATAGAATCGAATTAGTTAAAACAAGAATGGAACTGTTGAAGCGAGATGCGGAAATCGCTTTTTTAAAACGGCAATTGAATGGTCAAGCCTCGGATAATTTTGATGATGAATTCAAAGGAACGATCCGGAAGATAGACGAAAATATGAGCTTTTTAGAGAACTGTAATGTTGGTGGTGAATTCATGAAACAGAACCTACAGGAACGTGTGAAATCTATTGGGGAACAACAAGTCCAATTATATGGAACAGACCAAAATTTTCTATCAAATGAAGAAATAGCTAATTTGAACATTCCTAAGGGAACACTTTTGCCAGAAGAAAGGGAGATCATCAACGACCATATTGTCATAACCATCGAAATGTTGGAGCAGTTACCCTATCCCAAACACCTAAAAAATGTTCCGGAATTTGCCGGAGGCCATCATGAAAAGATGGATGGTACCGGTTACCCCAAGGGGTTGAAGGCCAATCAGATGTCAACCCAGGCCAAGATAATGGCCATCGCAGATATTTATGAAGCACTTACTGCAGCGGATCGACCTTACAAGGATGGAAAAAAATTATCTTCTGCCATGCGCATTATGGGCTTTATGAAAAACGATTACCATATCGATGTGGACTTATTTGAGATTTTTGTGAAATCTGGAGTCTATAAAAAATATGCGGAGGATTATGTTGCCAAAACGCAGATTGATAATGTGGATGAGGAGGTTATCCTGGAACCATGAATCATTTAACTTCATTGAATAATAACCAATTGAAAGAACAATTAATATCCCTCATGGATACTGTGGTGTACTATTTGAAAAATGAACCTGATGTGGACAAATTCCTAGATGAAACGGATCTTTTTGATGAGTGGGAGGAAGCACTTCCGGAAGCAGAATACCCAATTTTTGTCATTGCTGTATTGAATAATACACGACGGGATGCCATTATGGATACAATTATTAATGCCATCTTAAAAAAAGATGATCACTCTAATCATCCCAAAAAAAGTTCATTCAAGCCCGAGGCAGCAAGATCCCACGTTGGAGAACATCCTTTCAATTGATTAATTCCCAGATTGTTCTCATCAATCTCTTGAATTAAATTTGCTTCTATGACACCTGATATTGCTATTGTAATTGGCTTACTTGCTTTGGGATTTATCCTATTTGTGACCGAGATCTTTTCGATCGATGTTACAGCCATGATTCTCCTCTCTATCCTGTTTCTGTTTGGATATTTGACTCCGGAGCAGGCTATCTCGGGTTTTTCAAATCCTGCAGTGCTCACCATTGCTTTCCTGTTTATTTTGAGTCATGCTCTCCAGAAAACAGGTATTCTTGAGTATCTTGTTATTCGGATCAATAAAATTGCAGACCGCTCCAGACTCCTGGGAAGAGCTGTTTATTTATTCACTATTAGTTTGGCTTCAGCGGTTGTGAACAATACAGCTGTAGTTGCCATTTTTATGCCGGTAACAATTCGGTTGGCTCATAAATATAAACTGAGCCCATCCAAAATGTTGATACCATTGAGCTATGCTGCTATACTGGGTGGTACGCTCACTTTAGTGGGGACATCCACAAATCTACTGGTGAATTCAATTTACGTTTCTGAACCAAATGTTGAACCCATGGGTATGTTTGAATTTGCTCGATATGGTGTAATTCTAATGTCCATCGGATTGCTCTATATTCTTTTTATTGCGCCCAAATTATTACCATCTCGAACTGTCACATCCAGTTTAACAAAGAGTTATCACCTGGGTGGATATTTGACTGAAATGAAAATCAAGGAAGAGTCACCATTGGTGGGGACAAGTTGTTTTGACCGTGGCATCAATAAACATTACGATGTGATGGTTTTAGATATTCTTCGAGATGAGAAAATGATCACATCCAATATCCGCCAAACAACATTGGAAGCAGGTGATATTCTGTTTGTCCGGGGAACGCTGGACAATTTTCTCAGCATGAAAGAAGTGGAAAAAATTACTTTATTAACTGACGAAAAATTGACGCAACAGGAATTAGAAAGACAAGACAATGTGTTGGTGGAATGTTTGTTGACAGAACAATCGGATTTGGTTGGCCATAGTTTGATGACGTCAAATTTTCGCCGGCGATACGGTGCATTCATTCTGGCCATCCGTCGAGAAGGTACCATTTTTCGGAAAAAGATCGCACATGTCGTCCTCCATGCATTTGATACTTTTTTAGTATATGGTCCATCCAATAAGGTAAATGAATTATCCAAAAGAGGAGACTTTATCGTATTGGGAGAAGTGGAAGCAAAATTGCGAAAACAACGATTCTGGTGGATGTCTATTGTGGTAGTTTTGGGAGGGATTGGATTGGCCGCTGCGGGCATCATGCCAATCATGGGCGGAGCCATGATAGGTGTTGTCTTATTACTGGCTATGAAGGTTATTACACCCCAGGAAGGATACCAATCCATCCATTGGCAAGTGATTGTTCTTATTGCTGCATTGATTCCGGTAGGTATTGTTATAGAATCATCTGGTGCAGCAGAATGGTTAGGCGGTTTTATTTCTTCAGCCGCACGTATGGCTCCTATTGAATGGCAAGCGCATGCACTTTTAGCATTGATATATTTGATCACCATGATCTTGACAGAAGTTTCGTCTAATGCTGCTACAGCAATTATTATGACTCCCATAGCCTTAGCTGTAACACAGCAAATGGAATTTGAACCTAGAGCATTCATTTTTGCAGTGGCATTTGCAGCATCTGCTTCATTTATTACACCGGTTGGATACCAAACCAATTTGATGGTCTATGGTCCGGGTGGATACAAATTCAGTGATTATATCCGAGTTGGATTTCCATTGGCATTGGTATTTTGGATCTCCGCTGTTTACTTTTTACCGATTCTTTGGCCCATTTAAAAATGAAATTATTTTTTATCATCGCTACAACAGTATTTGCGCTAAACTTTCTATGGAGTTGTGTAAAAAGTAATCCTGAAGCCATTCCAACCCTAAGTAGTCATCAAGGTGAAAAGTTGTTATCTAATCATAATTATATTTTCATTGATGTGCGAACAAAACAAGAGCATGATACGGGCCATATCCCCAATTCGACCCATATTCCCGTGAAGTCACTGGAATCAAGAATTGATGAAATCGAAAAATTCAAAGAAAAGAAAATTGTTGTGTATTGCCGCAGTGGAAACCGATCTTCAAAAGGAACGAAAATTTTAAATAAATATGGGTTTGAAGCTATGAATTTGGCTGGCGGTATGCTTCAATGGAAAGGACCGGTAGAAAAAAAATAATTGAGTGGAAATATGAATTATAACGATCAAAAAACTGTTAGAAGAGCCTATTATTATTAGGTAACAATAATGGATACTCAAATTTTAGATAAAGGGCTGGCAGCACTGCAGTCCAATAAAGAAAGGTGGGCAAGGCTGCCCATGGTAGAAAAAAATGACTATTTGGACCAAACAATAAAACGAACAGTTGAATTTGCAGAAGATTGGGCAATGGCGGGATCCAAAGCCAAAGGCTTAGACCCTAATTCACCCTTATCCGGGGAAGAATGGATTGGGGGACCTTATGCATTCCTAAACTGGATGCAGTATATGAAAAAAACGCTTCAAAAATTGAATAGTGGAAAAAGTTCTATTGATAATTTAAAAATTTCTGAAAGGCCCAACGGGCAAACTGTGGCGAGAGTCTATCCAAACAATTTTTTTGAAAAGCTTATTTTGAGTAATTCTTACATTGATGTTTGGATGATGGAAGGTGTTACGCCAAAAAATTTAGAAGATTCAGTTGCCTTGTTTTATAAGAAGCACAATCCAAATGGTAGAGTTTCACTAGTGTTGGGCGCCGGAAATGTATCATCCATCGTTCCCTTGGATATATTCTATAAATTGTATGCCGAAGGTGAAGTGGTTATGATAAAAATGAATCCAATTAATGATTACTTGGGTCCCATCTTTGAAAAAATATTTGCACCTTTTATCGAAAATGGTTTTATCAAATTTGCCTATGGCGGTGGAGATGTAGGTGCCTATCTAACTCATCATGATGATGTGGAGACTATTCATATCACCGGTAGCGGCCGAACCCATGATGTGATTGTATTCGGGGAAGGAGAAGAAGGTCAAAGGCGGAAAAGTGAAAATAGACCTGTTTTGACTAAATCCATTTCATCAGAGTTAGGCGGTATTTCACCGACGATTGTGGTTCCGGGACCTTGGTCAAAAGCAGATTTTAAATTCCAAGCAGAAAATATTGCAACTCAAAAACTTCAAAATGCCGGTCATAACTGCATTGCCACACAGGTACTTATCATGCCAGAAGAATGGATTGGCACAGAAAAGTTACTCCATGAAGTGGAAAAAACAATTACCAATGCTGAAAGTCGTCCTGCTTACTACCCTGGAGCAGAAGATCGTCAAAATGCCGCAAGACAGCATCCAAAAGCAAAAGTTCTGGATAGTGGTGTGGGTCGTACCATCATTTATGATGTGGACACCCATTTAGATGAGCCTTGTTTTACGGATGAATATTTTAGTCCAGTACTTACAACTGTATCTATTTCAGGAAAGGATCCGGCAGCATTTCTGCTAGAAGCAGTTAAGTTTGCCAATGAGAAATTGGATGGTACATTAGGTGCCAATATTATAATACATCCAAAAACCATCAAGGCTCATAAAGCTGCTTTGGATTCGGCAATTGCTGATCTGAAATATGGAGGTATCGGCGTAAATACTTGGTGCGCTCTTGCATTTTTAGGTGCTGGTGCTGCTTGGGGTGCTTATCCGGGACATACATTGGATGACATTCAATCTGGAAATGGTGTGGTTCACAATGCATTCCTTTTTGATAAACCTCAGAAGACAGTTGCCACAGGGCCATTCAGGAATTTCCCGCGATCCATCTTATCCGGTGATCTGCATATGGCACCCAGACCGCCCTGGTTTGTTACTAATAAAACTGCTCATAAAACAGCTGAACGATTAACATATCTTATTGGGACAGGGAATCTATTAAGTCTTCCGGGTATTTTTACTTCAGCACTTAGAGGGTAAAATGAGATGCTCTACATGGGTTATTTTCAAATAATATATTTCATAATCTTGAAGATGAATTAGACTTAGAAAAAGATGAGATCAAGACCTAATTGATGGCATATATAATGCGTAAACTAGATTCAAATACTACGATTAATTATTCTTTTATTAGACATTTTAGTTTCACAAAAAAATAAAACTCTTCGTTCTTAGACCAGCAGGTTTATCCCTGTAAATTCAAGGCTTGTGGAAATAAATTCTAATTCTAAATCCCGTCTCGATACCTTTTTAGATAACCCTTCAAAAGCACTTTGGACCTTGGCAATTCCAATCATGTTTGGCATGGGGATTCATACACTCTATAACATTGTAGATATGATGTTCATTGGACGTTTGGGTGGTAATGCCATTGCAGGCGTTGCCTTTAATATGCCGATCTTTTTTCTCATGCTAGGACTTACCATGGGATTGGGATCAGGTGTGACTGCTTCGATTGCCAGATACATAGGCGAAAACAATAAAAAAAATGCAGATAACAGTGCAGAACATGCTTTAGCACTAGCAGCAGTTATTGCACTTGTTTTTACTTTTGCAGGTTTATTTTTTGGAAAAAGAATACTGGTTGTTCTCGGTGCAGAAGGAGAAATTCTAGCTCTAGGATGGGATTACCTTTATATCATTATAATTGGGTTACCTTTTATGATCTTTTCAGGTTTCTTTCGTTCAATTCTGGCGGGGGAAGGCGATATGAAATTTCCCATGATGGTAGCAGGTCTTGGAACTATCCTTAATATTATTTTGGATCCAATTTTTATTTTTAAATTAGAAGAATATGGTGGCATTGGTTTTGGCATGGGTGTGAAAGGTGCAGCAATGGCTACCGTGATCTGCCAACTCGTTGTATTTATAATTTTTATTTATATGCTTTTTGTGAAAAAACACGCATATATCACATTCAGATTAAAATATTTTACTCCTTCAAAAGAAATATTATGGGATATAGTAAAAGTAGGACTTCCTGCGTCAATGTCCATGATTATTATGGCTGTAGGGCAGGGTGTTTTTAATAAAATTCTGATCCATTATTCATCCCAGACGGTGGCAGCGTACCAAGTTGCAGGACGATTGGATATGCTCATTTTTCTTCCCATTTTTGCCATCGCTGGTGGGATGACCACACTTGTAGGCATGTTTTATGGTGCAAAGAAAATAGATGCCTTGAATCAAATCGTGAAATATGGAATATCCCGTGCTTTTATGATAACACTGGTGTCATCCACCTTTGTTTATATATTCGCAGAAACTTTTTCAGGGTGGTTCACACAAGACCAGGAAATTATTAACGTGTCCGTTGGGTTTTTAAGGCTTCTTTGTTTCATGTATCCTTTAGTTGCAATTGCCATTACCTCGGGCCGAGTTATGCAAGGATTAGGAAAGGGAATTCCTGTTTTGGTTATTACAACCGTTAGAGTGCTAGGTGTGAGTGCACCTCTGGCACTTTATTTTAGTTTTGTTTTGGATAAGCCAGTAGAATGGAATTGGTATGCCATGATGATATCAACTGGTATTGCATTCGTTATTGCTGTGAGTTGGGTTAAAATAGAATTGAAAAAATTAAATAAAAACTTTGATGTATCTGTATGAGTTGTTTATCTAACTCAGACATTCAATATGCAATTTCGGACTTAAATGGGTGGGAATTCAAAAATAATGCCATCCATAAAATATTCACTTTTGAATCATACTTAAATAGCATCGCTTTTATTAATCGATTAGCTGAAATAGCAGAAGAAAAAAACCATCATCCAGATATGGTAGTGGGTTGGTGCAAGATAGATGTTGCATTTACATCACATGATCAAGGTGGTGTTACAACTGCATGTATAGACATGGCAAAAAAGACAGAATCAGTTTTATAACTCTTCTTTAAAAGTTCCCTTATTACATGGGAGACGATTAATCAATACAAATAATGTTGATCTTATGAGCGGGACTTACAAGGGGTCATAAAATTAGATTAAGAAATCTTCCGAATTCCTGTAATCAACCCTGCACAAATCGAAGATTTAACCACATCTCCAACTAAAAATGGGTAGAATCCCATGATTAGTGCTTCATTGAATCCTACACTAAATGCAGCCAAATAAAGAGTTCCCAACACTAAAATCAATGTTGTAGCTGCAAAACAAGAAAAGAAACTCGAGGTTGGTTTCACCGTCCATCCTTTTTCAGCAAGATAGCCAATCAAGAAAGCGGCAAAAACAAATCCCCAAAGATAGCCTGCCGTTGGTCCAACTAATACGTGGGCGCCTGCTTTCATTTGGGCGAAAACGGGGAGCCCGATAGCACCTTCCATAAGATAAGTCAACACAGCCATTGCTCCACGGCGAGCGCCTAGTAATCCTCCCACAAGAATAACACCAATGGTTTGGCCAGTAATGGGAATAGGAGTAAATGGAAGAGGAATCGAAATCTGTGCTAAAACAGCGATGAGAAATGACCCTAAAATTATCGTAAAAATATTTGCAGTATTATCATCGATAGAGATGATACCAACTTGATCGAATGTGATTGTTTTTGTTTTCATAGCTGTAATTTATTGAATTTTTAAGTGATTGGCTTCCCAAACATTTTTTTGATTAGCCAATTATAAAATCTTTCCGGTGTGAGTTGAACGATCAAAACTAATATACGGTAAGGCCAGGGATAAATGTAGGTGGAGTATCCCAAATCGATTACCTTTAAAAATTGTTCTGCAGCATCTTCAGCAGATTTCATAGGAAAACGCCGGGCGGGACCTTTTACGATGGGTGTATCCACAAATCCCGGGCAAATGGATACGGTTTTAATCATGTATTTCTGGAGTGTGGGTCGCCAGGAATCAAAGATCATTCGAATGGCAATTTTGGAAGAAGAATAGCCACCGTGAAAGGGTAAAGGCATAAAACTGGCCACAGAACTAATACACACTAATGCACCGCTGTTTTGGGCTTTCATGGCTGGGATAAAGGGAATAAGGGTATTGGTTACTCCCAAGATATTTGTACTTAATATGGTATTGATCTGGTTACTGTCACCGGAGAAAAGTCCGTCATCCCCACCAATACCTGCGTTTGCAATGGCAATATCGATGCTCCCGGTATCTGCCATGAATTGGTCCGCAACAGATTTACATTTTTCTGCATCCTGTACATCCAATTGATAGACGAAGGGTATTCCACCTAGTTTCTCACATGCCTGAGCAACATCTTGGAGAATGTCTTCTCGACGAGCGGTAAGTCCAACAGAATAGCCGCGTTTTGCATAGGCCAGTGCCAATGCTTTACCGATCCCGGAGGATGCGCCTGTGATGAATACTTTTTTCATTTATTCTTAAAATTTTCCTACAATGGGAAAATCATTCCTTCTCTTGCCACATTAAAACGATTTGAGCGAATCAAATTGGAAGCAGTGCCGATCTTTATAGCCGGATTGGAATGATTAAAATGGATGAAGTGAACTTTATTCCGATTGGGAGTATTCAGGGGATAAAGTGTCTCCATGGATTCCACGATGAAAGGATGGGGGATTTCACTCATATCCCGATTGGGTAGTTCACCTTGTGAGTAAAACGTACCATCCAAAAGTGCAATATCTATGTGTTGGATTACTTGAAAAATATCCTGATCCCATTTTTCCCATTTATCAATATCCGGAATAAATAAAACTGATTTATTTACGCCTATGATTTTATAACCCACGGTTTCTGAATATTCATCCCGGTGGGGAACCAAAAATGGTTCAATGAATAATCCATCTGCCAATTTGATCTCTTTATCATTTTTCATGAGTTGGATCTCGATATTGTTCAGGGAGACCAATTGATCCCAAGGACTATTGGACTCTAGGAATTCTTTCATTTTCGGCATGGCAAAAACAGGAATATCATGTGTGCCCATCACTTCCCGTCCCAAATGTAGCAATCCTGTATAATGTCCCATATGGGCATGAGTGAGAAAAATCCCTGCCAATTCGGTATGATTTTCTTTCGTGATAATTCGATATTGTTCCGAGAAATCTGGTGTGGCATCAATCATCCAGCTTTTTCCGGATTTTGGGTCTACAATACCAATGCAGGAAACTTTTTCTTTTTCATCACTATTCCAAAGATCTTTGCAGCAGGGTTTTTCACATCCACTTTGGGGCGAACCACCATCCTGAGCGATACCTAGAACAACAATGTATGGTGAATCAATGGCAAAGGTAAAACCGATAAATAATATGAAAAGTAAAAAAAATCTCATTCTACAATTTGATTTGAATCTTTTTGCGATACATCCAATAGAGCACAAGCCAAAAGCCCAAAACGTGGGTTAGGGCAAAAAGGAGAGATCCATTCAAGTCTCCGGCAAAAGGAACAAAAATTGTTTTGTATAAATAATTATAAGCACTGACCATTTCTCCATTAATGTCTCTTTTAATATAAAGAATTGTTTTTGCCCACAAGCCAGATGCCACAAATAGAAAAATAGAATTAGTGCCAAACACTTCAAAAATCCAAAAGGGTTTTTTCCACAATTTGATATCAATGAGCCAGGTAAGTCCAGCTAACACCAAGGCAGCAATGCCACCTGTAAATAAAACATAAGAGCTGGTCCAGATCGCTTTATTGATGGGGAAAATAAGACCCCAAATCCATCCGACAACGATGAGCCCCAAACCGAAGATGGCCATGCGTTTTGCACAATCAGTATAATTTTTTGTAGTGTGTAGCATCCCACCCATTAAGTAGCCAATCAGGACTGTCCCCACCGATGGTATTGCACTTAATAATCCTTCCG
>Ga0209360_1000268_pt1 | contig 45986 bp, 56 predicted proteins | sample SaaInlV_130m_DNA_3_FD_184651 | JGI IMG/M metagenome (GOLD analysis project Ga0209360, IMG submission 184651) | Marine microbial communities from expanding oxygen minimum zones in the Saanich Inlet - SI037_S3LV_130m_DNA (SPAdes) (version 2) | ecosystem: Environmental > Aquatic > Marine >... | reverse complement strand
AATGTTTAGATTCAAGATTAGCAGTTAATCGTTGTATTGTCTGCCAACTATCACTTAACTCCATATGATAATAACCATTATCATCTACTGGTAGATTTATATTATAGACTAAATCTATATCCTCGTATATCTCTTGATTGTCTTCACAACCAATTACAAATATACTAAGAGCGAGTAGGGTGTTTCTTATTAACTTGTTCATTCTTTTGTTTTTTCTCCTGAAGATCGTCATAGGACTTCTTCTTTTTAGTAGGATTGGTTTTGCGTTTATTCTTTCGTGAGTGTAAATCTTCATTAAACTCATCATCTAAATCTTCCCAGTCCTGCCATTTGTTATTCATTTCTCTAATCTCCTAAATATACGAATAAAATACTATACGAGTCAAGCATTTTTTCTTCTCATTTTCAATTGAGTTACAACATCTGTAAACTCTTCTATTGTGTATGTTACACCTTTTTCATCTAATAAGATAAACTCTTCATCAATTATACTATGGATATCACTATTGATTATATTCAATAGGGCAGTATAACCATCTTCCCAATAAAAATATCCAAAACTCTCTTCACCCAATATGTTAGATGAAAACATTAAATTTTCTTTACTTTCGTTCTTCCCTAATATATAGTATGTCATTTAGTAAAGCCATTTCTGATAATTATCAGTTTTTATTAATTCTTTCTCATAATTGTTTAATGATTTAATCTCTAAATCAAATATCTCTAAATTCATAGTTCCTATCTCTCCACTATCTTCTAATATCTTTGATAAATTTACTAAGACTTGGAAATTACTTGAATTTATTAAACTGCAATCAAATCTAACCACAACATCATTAATTGGTTCTATATGTTGTGAATGTATTTTACTTCCTAAATCATATTTTGTATTTGGTTGCTCTTCTTCAATATACTGATTTACGCCGAATCCCTTATGTCCAACCCAATCTCCATATATATCACTACACCATGGCTCTAATTGTTTTAATATATGTGTATCACAATTCTCAACTACAAAACCTATATTGTACTTAGGTGAAACAATTGGTTTCATATGTTGATCATGTTGTACCATCGTTCCCCATTTACGAATGAAGTTTCTCATATTCTTTGTAGTAGTGTGTTGCCACTCTGGACTATCTTTACCTGGAGCACCACCTGCCATTGGATTGAACCTACTACCACGACTTGTCATATGATATACAAAACCTCTCCATGTCTGAATAAACTCATAACCCTTTAAATGCATTCTATTAAAAATATCACTATCTTCTTTACTCTGTGGTGTGAATAATACATCATGTCCACCTATTGATTGGAAATCTTCTTTCATAATAGCCCAGGGTGCGAATATACCCATCGTTGGATGATGATAAACCTGTTGTCTATGTTCATCAACATATTTAAGTAGTTTTTTCTCTTTAAACTCTTCTGGTTCCATTCCGAAATCTTTTACTATCTTTTCGGGCCCTTCTGGATGTAATGGTGGTTCTATTCTTGTAAGTGATACAACTTTACCTTTTTCTAAATACTTGTCTATCTCTTCATCTGCATTTGGACACAAATACATATCCGAATGAAAGAATATAACTCTATCATTAGTTGCATACTCATTAACCAATTTATCATATAATATAGTTAATCCCAATCGTTCAGGACCCTTATTCACATGAAGTTTGATATTCTTATCTCGTTTCATCCAAACCAATACTTGTTCCAATGTTCCATCTGTACTGGCATCATCAGCAATACATATCTCGTGTTCTACTGATGAGTTCTTACGAATACTTTCGTAACACCATTTTAAAAATTTTATATTATTTCGGGAGGGTATTATGAATGAAATCAATTTCATTTTTAAAATCCTCGATATAATCTAATATGTTTCGAGTTGGTTTCCAACCCAATAGTTCATGTGCCTTTTTATCAGTACAGAGTGTTTCTCGTACTTCACCTGGTCTTTGTTCAATATATTCTTTTGGATATTCCGTTCCAAATCCTTCTGGAACCCCATCAATATCAAACATACTTGCAACTTCATTTATACTGTGATTTACACCCCTACCAAGTTCAAATATCTCACCATAAAATTCTTGTTCTGAACTTCTTATAATACCATCCACAATATCATCCACATGAGTAAAATCTCTTCGTTGTTCTCCATCACTTGTAATTGTTAGCGGTTCTTCATTCTCATATTGATTCTGAAATATTCCTATTACAGTACAGTACTCACCTTCTGTTAAGTGGTGTGGGCCATACACATTATAAAATCTACATATTGAAGTTGGTAAATCATATATCTCTGAATACATTTTACACAACTCTTCTCCTTGCCATTTAGTAAATGTATATGGATTTTTATAAACTCCACCGTGTGTAGAAGATGAACCAGCATAAACTACTGGAGTATTATTCTTTCTTGCCCACTCTAATATATTCATAGTTCCCAATACATTTGCTTCAAATGTTATTGCTGGATAGTCAAATGATGGTTGTATTCTTGGTAATGCAGCTAAATGAAATATTACATCTGGTTTTTCCATAAAGAAATCAAAATCAACTGCATCTCTGATATCTACATTGTGATATATACAACCTTCTTGTTCATTTTTTTCTAATCCTGTTGTATAGTTATCTAAACTTACAACCTTGTGTTCGTCTTTAAGTAATCTTTTTATTAAATTGGTGCCTACGAACCCAGCACCTCCTGTTACTAACGCTTTCATTTGTTTGTCTTCTCCCATATCTCTATATATTTACAATTCAGATGTTCTGTTATCTCATTCTTTCTGATTGTATCTTGTTTTACTTTTCTCTTGTGATGTTTTTCCATATATTCTACGACCACATTATTCTTTTTGTCATATCCGTCAACAAAATAACCAAGCACTTGAACCTCTCCACCATTTTCAGCGTGTTGGAAATTATACCCGTGTTCTCTTCCAAATTCTTCAATAATTGATATTGACTTTGGATTGTAAAATGGTTTGGACTTTATTCCCATATTCTTTCTTTGTTCTAATGCTAACATTCTTTTCTTTCTTCTATTCTCTGGTGTTTTGTTTGGATTTTTATCACCCAACCACCTTTGACTACTCGCCTCTCTGTTTTTCTTTTTAAGTGCGGGACTATCATATGTAAAATTCATACCATTTTTTAGAGAGTTGTGGTGTCCACATAAACCTGATACATTTCTTCTATCTATCATAGTATCACACTCATCTCTTCTACACTTTCTATCCTTTACTCTCTGTCCTCGTTGATTCATAATATTTCTCCATACGGGCAGCTCTAATCTTTTCTTTATTCTTCTCGTAATATCTTTTACGAGCTTTATTATTAGCAGCTCTTTGTTCTTCTATCGTTTGATGTATTTTCTTTCTTCCCATAGTAATAAGTATCAATGATTACAAAAATATGACTACATATCTTTAAATTCTTTGTTTTTCTCCTTGAAATCTTTTAACCAGGCCTCTTCTGTATAATATTTGTTATACAATTCTTTGGTCTGTTCTGAACACTCTTTGTAAAAACTATCATCTTCATACAATCTCTTCAATATTGTGGATGCTCCTTTGATATCTCCGACTTCTACCGTTGTCTGTGGATGTAATAAATCTTGCGTATCTAATGAGCTATATCCAATACAAGGCGTTGCGTGGTACGAAAGGTTGAGTGAAAAGGTGCCAGCTGCGTGGGTGCGCATCATATGAACACCAACTTTATACTTTGAACACTCATTTATCCACTCTCTCCAAGTCATATATGGTAGATATGTTATATCTTCAATTAAATCTTCTTGTGGTTGTTTTCTACCCATTGATGGTGCAGTTATTGGATCTCCAATTTCTCTTGCCACAATATAAGAATCAAATCCACCATACCAACTCACGAAGTTTCCACCCAATATAATGCCTGATTTATCTGTTGAGTATCCTTTTGCTGGCAATCCATCGGGTATCATCAAACTTCTCATCACTCTTACATCTTTACAACCTAAACCTAAATAATAACTTACATCACTTTCATTATGACAATACACCCAATCCGCATCAATCAATGTATTATAATAATTAAATTGTTTTTCTATATCGTAATCTTGAAAATACCAATGTGGGCCTTCTTGCATTATTGCAACTTTATCACAACACTTTCTTATAAAATCTAAATTAACCTTTGGATTATTCTTCGGTATAATAACAATACCCAAATCAAACTTTTCTCTTGGTAATACATCAAGTGCACACATTGGAGCATCTAATGCTATTGCCCATGCACACTCCGTACGCGCATTTGGAAAATCTCTGGGATATCTTTGGTTATTACCCATTTCTGAAAAGAATGCTATCTTCATTTTATCTCTGAAATTGTAACGAATTGTAATTCATATTGTGATAATAAATAGTCTATAACTTGTTCAAAATGTAGATAATTTTCTTCTGTCCATACATTATCATTATGTACCCCATTGATATGTGATTGAAACATAAATGTATTCCCATATAAACTCAAACTGTTTGGTTCGTTTATACCATCTGCACCTATAAAATATTTTGTATCTGAAGGCCACACTATATCTTTATTTATTTCCTCGTGTCCTGCAACCCATTGAAAATAACTCGACACTACATTTGCACTCTCTTGAGTTAATCCCCAACCTGGTGCTCTGAATCCATGTGGTTTATATCCACATTCTTCCCACAAACTTAATGATTCTTGTATCCTTTGGTTTGCCTCGCCTGTAGTCAATTCAAAAAATTCCATTTCACCAATACCATCGTTTTTACAGGCATGATAATGTCCATGATTACTCATTTCTATCCAATCATATTGTTTCCAAAAATCTACAAACTCTTTTGTTATTGGATATTTGTCGTGATAATTACTTGGAATAAATAAATTAAATTTACATCCATATTTCTCATTAAGTGATTTAAGATATTCCACTTGAACATCGCCTTCAACACCCCAATCCTTTTCAGGATGTACATCATCTATTGCTATTACTACATTATTTTTCATAATCTCTAAACACATCTTCCCAAGTATATGTATATCCTTGTTCAGTTAAATTAAACGCATTCACTTGAGACATCTTATTAGCATTCTTATACCAATATTGTTGTTCTCTCATTCTTGTTTGATCATCATCTTCGTAATCTTGTCCTTTGATGAAACTTCTTTTCTTTGGTAACTTTCTATTATGAACCAATAAGATATTCTTTATAATATATTGTGGTAACTTACCTTTGAATTGTATAAGACAACTATTCATAAATGCTGTATCTTCGTGTACAAAGAATACACTCTTCGGTATATTAACTCCACTCTTAATTACATCCGATGATATGACTAACCCACACCCATTAAACTTTAATTTGTCTGTTACTTGAATATCTAAATCATCTACTTTATCGTTTATCTTATCCATTTCATCTTGAGTCATATTGTATCGCAAACTCCACCAATTTGTTAAATCTTGTTCTGTAAATGGTTTGTCTGTAAAATCTGGATGTTCTAATATCTTCCAACTATCATCCCACATCTTACAAGTACTAAAGAATCCAACATACTTTGGTGTTGTTTCTTTTGCTGCTGTATGTAGGTTATCTAATATTTCAAATGTCTGTCTTGGTATTAAAGAATCACTCTCTCCCCACATCAACACATCAACCTTCTCACAATACTTTTCATTGAACTCTCTACGATAATCTGCAATTGTAAATAACCTATCTTTATTAATCCAAAAGTCTACATTATACTTAGCACATATAACATCCATTCTCTTTACTATTTCTTGTGATGTTATCTCATTTCTATCTATCGATTCCAACTTCTCATTCATATTGAAACAGATATCTATAATAACATTTTCCTTGTTATCCACATTCTCTAAAGCATAACTTACACTTTTAATATAATCTTCTATAATTCTAATCTCATAGAACTGAACCAAACACCCTATTGCTATAGTATTATTTAATTTCATAGTTATCCTTTATCTTATCCCATACTGATTTCATTAATTCATTTCTCTGTGTTTTTTCAAAACCATTAAAGTGCCATACCCAACCAACATCCCACATATCACATAGCCCACTAAAAAGTCCTCTTAAATGTAATTGTGATAAATTAAATCTCTCATCAAGATATACTAATTTATGTTCACTTGCTCGTATCATATAGTTTATTGGTGTTTGATCTGAACCTTTCTTTAATGTCTCATGTTGTCTCTTTCTTAACTCGTCTTCATTCTTGTAATAGAAATCCGTAACACCTTTACACCACTCTTTATGTTTCTTGTTCAATACAATAAAACCACAATTAAAGTAACTTGTCCAATCAAACTTAACATCAGGCCAGAAATCTTGATAACCTGTAATACTATTGTGTGTCCACTCAATATTAAATTTATCTTTAACTGCACAAAACTCACCATCAGTTGACTCAAAGAAATTGGGTGCATCCCAATGAATCATTGTATCAACATCAACTAATGCCACATTATCATATTCTATTTCATTAGCATCTAATACTTCCATTGCATGCCATCGTTGCCAGGTTGGTTTCATACCTGGAACACTATATGTTCCATCACCTTTTGGTCGTAACTCATCTTCTAATATAAACAATTGTACATCATTTTTCTTACACCAATAATCCCAACTATTATAACACCATTCTGCATAATTCAAGACATCTGGAGCCTTTACCATTGCTGTCATGAATACTATATTCTTCATACATTATACCCACTATAATAAACAACCCAATGCTCAATCATTTCATCCATTAATGTTTCAAATGTATATTCTGGTTTCCAACCAAAAGTCTCTCTAAGTTTAGTAGAATCTCCTTTTAAATATTTTAAATCTTCTGCTCTCATAAATCTCTCATCTTGTGTTACATAATTTTTATAATTTAAATCTAACTTATTAAATACATAATCACACATATCTCCAACTGAATTTGTAACTCCAGTGGCACATACAAAATCATCTGGTTCTGTATGATTGATTATCATGTGCATAGCTCTTACATAATCCTTTGAATGCCCCCAATCTCTGAAGGCATCTAAATTACCAAGTGGTAATTCTTTTTGTAGTCCATTCTTAATTCTTACTGCCGACTTAACAACTTTATTTGTTACAAAATTAGAACCTCGTCTTGGCGATTCGTGGTTAAATAAAATACCATTACATGCAAATAACTTATAAGCGTTTCTGTAATGTTTAACCATGTTGTACCCAAACACCTTTGTACACCCATAAGGACTCGTTGGCTCCATCTTTGTAGTTTCCCTTTGATAACCATCGTCATCAACAGAACGACCAAACATCTCTGAAGATGATGCCTGATAGAATCTTGCCGTTGGACAATTATTCTTGTAGGCCTCCAATACATTTAATAATCCAAGAGCATTTGTCTGTACTGTAAATTGTGGAATATCCATACTGATTCGTACATGACTTTGTGCAGCTATATTATATATCTCATCAGGTTGTATAGTTCTTATCAATCTCTCTAATGAACTTACATCAAGTAAATCACCATATTCAACTTCAATATCATTTCTGATTGAATCTATTCTACTTTGTTGGTGTTCTGCTACAGAATTTCTTCTTACTATTCCGTATACATCATAATCTTGTTCTAACAAATATTCGGCAAGATAACTTCCATCTTGTCCGTTAATACCTGTTATAAATGCTTTTCTTTTCATTTGTATAACTCCATGTCTCTTAAATCAGGCCAGTCTTCCAATTCCCAATCTTTTGGTTTTGTATTTATTGCTTCTGGTAATTTCTCTAATCCCAAACTAGCTGTTTCGGGTGTCATGTAATAATGATAGCCCATTGTACTTATATTTTGAACTCGCCATGGAACATCCCATTCCCTACCATCATACGACATTTTTTTAAGTTCATCATGAGATTCCTTATCATCTGTTAAAATCATTCCACCTCTACCAAGACTTAAATGTTTTTGATATTGAAAACTCAAACACATAAAGGTATTTGGAATGTAACTATTCTTTTTCCATAGTACAGCAGCATCTATGATATTCGTACCACCTAATTGATAATAGTCTTTCCATTCTCTTTCTTCCCACTCAAACTCAATCCCTATCTTCTCTGCTAAATTTGGAATCGATGGATAAGTGTTTGGTGGTACTGTAAATTTCTTTATTTCCTTGTATCTCAAACACAATTCTATTGCATGTGTACAACAATCCACAGCTACAGCATATGGTGAACCATAAAACTCTGCTATTTTATCTTCAAAATCATCTATTACTTTAAAACTCATACCCTAACACCCTTGCTCTATCTATAATCTTAGAACCATCTATTTTTTTAACTAACTTTGCTGGATTTCCTTTATACACACCCCATTCTTCTGTATCTCCCATTAAAACAGAACCAACTGCTAATAAAACTCCCATTCTCAATCTTGCACCACACAATACAACAGAATTAGTTCCAATGTTAGAAAATGGCTCCATTATAACAGGACCAAATATCTCGTTACCTCGTAATTCTTCAGGAATTAATGCTCCATGTAACCCCGAACCATCAAACTTATTAGAACCACACACAATTCTTGACCCTGCCATTATATTATTAAAACCTTTTGCTACAAACAATCCTTTTGGGTTTCCGATACAAGTTACATATGGACTTATGTGTACATAATCTCCTATTTCCACACGAGTGGTACAGTAAAATCCCTTATCTATTGCAACTCTATTTCCTAAAGTAACTAAACCAGAATGTTTTATATAAACATCGTCCGCGATGATAACATCACTACCCTTATTCATCATACATCACCTTATCATTTTCTATTCCCTTGTATGGTCCCGTTTTATATTCATAAACTAATGTATCGTCTTCTAAAATCAAGTATGTGTGGCCACCACCTAAAGTTACAGAACAATCTCCACACCTCAGTATTGGTTTTTGTAATAAAGTTGCATCTGTATCATAAAGATGACATTCAACACTACCTTTAATAACCACCCAAGATTCTTGTGCTATAGTTCTCTTTTCACCATCTTTCCAAATGTGTTGATGTGGTTTAAAAGTATGGCCATGTTGCATATTTAATGCAGATAACTGAATGAATTCCTTTTCTCCTACTATATCTAATCGGTGTCCTTTTATATCATAAAAGTCTCTCTCCCTATATATAATGTGTAATAATCTATCAGGGTTTAATTTTGAATATATTAAATCCATTTATACGACTCCATAACTACAAATAACTCCTTCATAATCCTTTAAAATTAATCCAGGTCTACAATCACTACCCTTTCCTTCTCCAAGATATTGAACTAATTTAAAAAGACTATTTGCTTTAATCACATCTTGTATCGCTTCTTTTACACCAGTAGTTGGGTGCCCATAATCATCAAAAATCAAATACTGTTTAGAGTCTCCAAAAGTTATACAATTTTGAATATCAGAAATTACTGAATCATATTCATGATTACAATCTATAAAACTTACTTCATATTTTGGTAAGTTTAAATCATCCCATGATTCTCTATACACATCCTTTTCGTGATAAATGATATTATCTCTATCCTTATTTAACTCTTTTGCCATCCTTAGATTTGGTTCTTCATGCCAATCTAAAGTTACAACTTGTTTAAATAAATAACTTAAAATCCTCGTGGTGTGTCCATGATTAGTTCCAACTTCCAAAATAGTATATTCCTCACACTCTGTATTTTCAAATGCCTCTACCAAATCCTGTTTAAATTTTAAAGAAGTTGTATCTTTGTATTGTCGTTTATCTGGGATGTCTCTCCACATCTCTCTTTTACCTTCAGTTGAAATCATAACTAATACACCTTTATATTTTCATTACATTTACTAAAAAACCATGCCACTTCAGAATAAGTACTGATTCTACACAATATCATTTCAATTCCTTGTGATAATAAAATCATATCTAAAAAATCATTAGAGTAATCACTTTCAAATGGTTTCTCATATACATCTGTATAATGAATAAATTTCTTTGTTGGACAACTACTCTTTAAAGTTTCTATTTCCAATCTATTATCACTTGAAATGTAAATAACATCTTCATTTAATTGTTTAACATACTCAATAAATTGATTTCTCTGTACTTCATCCCAATACTTGTGTCGTGCTTGAGCTCTTGGTTTTACATCTCCATCTCTATTTGCACCATTCTTAACAAAACCATCTGCATTGTATGACCTTAAATGTACTGATGAGAATTTATTATATTCTTTTTTAAATTCATCTACACAATATTGTATTCCTGGATGTATCGTTAAATAATCTTCAAATATTTTTAAAATTTTATCTCTATAAGTTTTGGGTATTCTTAAATATTCACAATCTACATTTCTCCCATCTTCATTAAATGACCAATGTGAATATGGGTCATGCCATGTAAATCCTTGTCCAACTATTTCATCACCTGTAGTATGTATATTAAATTCTTTTGGTATTTCCTTATCTTCTGGAAAAACTACGAATCTCCAAGTATTACAATCCTTTCCATTTCTATTACCATTATGATATAACTCTTGATTTTCAAACAAATCATTAAAATAACCTAAATCTGTTTGTGAATCTGAATGTAATCTTTTAGCAGAAACTAACTTCTTTATTTGATTACCAACTCCACCACCACCTGTTGCTATATATTTCTCACTCATTACAGGTTAGTCTAAAAGATTCTTAAAAAATGTTTCATATTGCAATTTGTTTTTCTCTATATTCTCTACAGTACCTTGAGTTTCCCATCTACCAAAAACTCCGCCCTTTAAATGTAATATATAGTTCTCATCTAATTCTATTTGATGACCTATTTCTTTTTGTCCTTGTGTTATAATAAAATTATATTTTGATGTTGCATCAAAAATAGTTAATGGAATTCCTAACGCTCCGTTATTAATTTGTTCTTTTAAATCATTACACACACATAACCAATCTTGATCTACCCACCAATCTAAATTATTTAAGTCTCTATTATATGTATGATTCTTTCTAAAATTAACATAAGGTTCCCAACTTGGATTATTTAGATTAGAGATATAATGTTCCATAAACTGGTTACTCTTTTCATTTACTTTAATTCCCCAGACGCCACCATTTGCTTTATATTCATATGAGTAATGTCTTGTAGTATACATAAAATCAAAATCATTATCAAACACATCAAAGGGATTTTTTAAGAAGATTAAATCTGAATCAAAACACATAATATTATCTCCTGTATCTAATTTACTCATTAAATCTTTAACCTTTTCTACCTTGCATGTCATTCTTCTATCTTCCCAATCACTCATAGGAAACTCAACAACATTTACTCCCCTATCTTTTAATAATTCTTGATTATCAAGATTTGGTGTATAAACATATATTTCACAATCAGATTGTTTCTTTAAACTTCTAATACATACATCAAACATATCATTTTCATAATACACACCATGATAAATAAAATAAGCTACATTCATTTATCTCTCCAAAAAGACCATCTCCACATACTATCAAAATAACATTCATGAGTCTTATTTAACTCTTCACATATACTATCATACCTTTTCTCTGAATCTTCTACATCTTTATGAAATTGAATTTGTAATCTCTCTACTCTATTAATTGTACCAGTATCACACATTCTATCGAGTATATCATATTCAGCTCCCTCAATATTCATCTTTAATAAATGTACCACATCAAATTTTTCTAACACCTCATTAATATCAATAGTATTAACTTCTTGTAATCCCTTATCTTTATTTTCTAAATCATCCAAATAATAATTATCAGTAGAATGTACTCGTTTATATTCCGCTAAATCTTCAAGAGTACTTCCTTCATCACAAACATGAATCATATCTGTTCCTGTTTTACAGGAAACCGCTAACTTATAAGGAATTACATTCCAATAAGCATCTTTTAAATAATTGTTATAATACTCTTCAACAGCCTCATAAGCATGTACATTACAATCATACATATTACCTATTCGATGAGCCCACAACCCAGCATAAGCCCCCAAATCTATAACTACACTATTTTCATTTAAATTATCATATTGATATCTTTTTTCTTCTAATGAAGAATTCCAATGTCCTGTATCTTTCATATCATTTTAACCCCTTTGTAGTTAATGCACTATATTCCAATTATATCACCGTATAGTTTATTTTGTTCTTCTTGTTTCGATATAGTTTTGACATGATACAAACTCAATTCTTCATTTGGTGGTAGATGTGCATAGGTTTTACATCCATCTATTTGTTCATGTACTTTTCTTCTCCACCTAATATCTGGTGAATTTCTAAATACTCTTGATTGGAAATCAGGATAATTAATCCATCCTTGTTCTGTAGATTTCCATCCCCAATATTTCATATGTTCTTGTGTGATTCCTTCAACGATATTCACTCTTGGTACATATATTAAATCAACTCCATCATTCATTTCTAATATTTCTTTTAGCTGTAAGAGTAATGCTTCGTGTGGCTGCTCATCCGCATCGATATGAAATATATAATCTCCCGTAGAGTTTTCTATAACCGAATTCTTTTGAGCCGAAAAATCACCATCAAGTTTTCTCTGATACACTTTGATAGTTTTCATATCTTCGTGTCCATATTGTTGAACCCATGATTGAATTACAAATTGAGTTTCTTCATCTGAATAATCATCACATATAACTATCTCATCTTCAGGATCAGTTTTGTGTATTAATATTTCTAATAACTTATTGAGTTCATCGGCCTCATTATGTACAGTTATTCCATAACTTATTTTCATAATTCAAATAACTTCTCGTATTGTTTCATTATCTCTTCACTAAATTTATCTACAGTATCTTTTGGTATTCTCAAATAATCCATTTCTAAATAAACTCTTCTCTTTCTACATTCTCGTCTACTATATGTTCTAAAAAATTTATACCAAGGTCTTAATCTACCAGTCAATTTAATTGTTCCAGCCTTACTCAACCTGTCTGGTAAATCTCCAGCAACTGCACCCTCTTCAAACTCTAATCCACCAACTCTTTTGAATAACATCTCTAACTTAGTCTCAGTAATTGGTCTTGTAATTTGTGTATCTAATTGAATACCAACTACAAATCTTTTAATTCTTTTTGTAGTTTTCTTTCTATATCTCATATCAGGATTAATTATCAATACAGTTCTCTTGTATGATTTATTTGACCCCTCACTTTTATATCCAAAAGTTACAATCTGTCCTGGTTCAACTGCATGCCAAGCTGTATTTCTAAGAGCCATTACTTATATCCTTTACTATTCCCATTTTTTGACAACACTCTAAGAATTCATATTGTCCAAATGTTTTTGAATTATCTACATCTAACATCTTATCATGTCCTTTATACTTTTCATCCTTTTGTTCTTCTTTCGTTAACTTACGAACTTGAGCTAATTTATAGTTCCAATTAGTTTGAGTTCCCTCTGGATATATCATACCCAACTCTCCCATATTAACTATAGATGGAAACCACATTATCTCTCTATCTTCATCATAAAAACAAACATCATTCATTAATTGTGTTGCTCCTAATTGTGCCGTTTTCAATTCATTACTTTCATATTTAAATGTAGTATTAGAATTATATCCACACCTAAAACACATAAAAGAACTAAATTCTTTTTGCATCTCTTCGAAACAATGGTCTGTATCAAAACATACTGGACAATCTATTACCTTTTCCATATTACTTTGTTACCTTCTTTAAAGCTGGTAATTTCAATTTACCCTTTACTGGTTCCCCTTTTACTGGAGTACCTTCAATCTTTTGTAATTTGGGTAATTTTAATTCAACTTGTTTTGGAACTGATTCTATCAATGGTGTTATTATTTTATCTAACTTTTCCTTCATCTTCTCATAACTAAATAGTGATTTAGTATAAACTTGTAGTTGTTTAGACTTAACTAAATATTTAATATAGTTTTTCACAACATCTTTCATTATCTGTGAAGCATGTTGGTAATTAACTTGAAACCATTGTGAACCTTCAAAATATATTTCTTTAGGAAATGAGTTTTTAGGTACTTTAGCTAAACTACCACTCAATAGTACTGAATAATTTGGATTCAAGAAATCTTGTTGTCCACTCCAACCTGGAGCAATAACAGGTTTTCCACTTTGAGCTGCCTCTAATAATGGTCTACCAAATCCCTCTCCGTGTGTGAAAGAAATATGAGCCTTAACCTTTGGATGATTATACATTTCATTCATTTCCTCATCTGTTAAATCTCCGTGTATTAAATATACTGGAGGTAATATTCCTTTAATATCTTTTTTAATAGTTTTTATTTTTGTTAAAATTTCTTCTCTATCTATAATTGAAAATGTAGCACCACTTGTTTTCAAAATAAGTCCTGGTGGTTTCTTTTGATTCTTGAATGTCTCACAAAAAACTTTAACCATCATACCTAAATCTTTTCTATCTTCTCCAAGATTTCCACTCAACCAATGTCCTGTTGATAAAAAATTCCAATCATTATCAATGGAATCAAATGTTTCTTTAACCACCTCATTTATTTCATTCGTTGGTCTATAAACATTAGTATCAACTCCTTCAAATAAAGTTTCCATTGGTTTAGTTACTTTAAGAAGTGAGCCTTTATTTCCTTGTTTATCTTGAGATTCAAATTCTGCTTGATCAAATCCTTGTTTAGAAAATTCTGAAGTAAGGATATTTAAATCCATTCTATTCATACCTTCAATCCACTTTGGGGGCGGTATAGTTGTTTCAATACCCGCAGTCATACCAATATTCTTTTTACCTAATGGTTGAAATTCATTTGGTACTACAATATGAATATGTAATTCTGGTTGTTTTGGTAAACTTGGTTCAGTTAACATACACTCTTTTATTTTATCATGTATTGGATTACCATCTTCTAATGCATTCATTGGTGTATTCCCCCAACGAACTGGATTTACCTTAACTTCGTATTTATCTAAATCAAGTAAAGCACTGACAATATCTCGGGAGTGATTTCCGTATCCACTACGAGTTTTTACTGGTGCTGTAACTAAAACTAATGGTTTACTCATTTATTCCTTCTCCGTTTCTGAATCATCTCTTTGGTTATCTCATGATATGGAACTTCATAAATACCTTCCATCATTCTTTTATGTTTATCTCTATTGAGCATCGCAAGATATGAGTTTGTAGGTTTCTTCCTACGATTACTTAATTTACTTCGTAAAAGTTTTTTAAATTTTTTCTTAGTATTACTTTTCGTTATTCGCACTTGTTACTCCCAAATTCTAGCTAATCTACGAATGAAACCAAGTGTGGCTCCGAATCCAAATGCTATTGCGGCTACTTGGAAATTTTCCATATATAGTGCCATAGCAGATAACATATATGTAGCAAATCTTGCTACACCATATAGTGAAAAATTACCACTTGCTTCTACAAATTGTTGTCTTGTCATTATTTACCTCTTTTTTTAGGGAATGCTGGTGATAAAAGTTTTTTAAATCCTCTTGAAACTCTTGTCCAAAATTGATCTTCTTTACCTCTAAAATTACCGATAATATTACCATCTTTGGTTCTTTTTACAGTAGTTGTTAGTGATTTTCTTGTTTTTGTTTTTGTTGTTTTTTTCGGCATTTTATTTCTCCTATACCTTGTATGTATTTACTCTTTTTCTTGGTGTCCAGTTTTTCCATGCTGTTTCCATGTGGTCTATGAAATTCTTACTCATCCAACGAACACTCTGCATTGAATCATCACTCTTTACAAAATAATGTCCTTTAGTACCACATCTTTTTCTTGGGTCTTTACCCATTTCATACCATTCTTTTATAGCATTTCCTGCATCTACCCAATCACATCTATCATCAAAGATATATGGTGTTGGTACTGAACCCATTAGTGAACGAGTCTTTGGCCATACTGGCTTCACCCATTCTCCCCAAGTTAATTCTTCATTGTGTTCCCACTTTCTCCAATCGTGTAGTGATTTAATTTCTTTATAATCTTCAGCAGTTAGAAACTTATCCTTTACTTTAAATCCACATTGGTCTTGCATCCCTCCTGTAACATTTACTACAATTGGTGTTCCACACATTAATGATTCACAAGTACCTAATCCAAATCCTTCATTGGATGCAAGATTCATTGTTACATCTGATATATTATATAAAAAATTCATTTGTTTATTATCAAGTTTTTGGTGCGAAAATACCACTTGACATTCTGGAGCTAAAGCCTCAACAAGTGCTGGAATATCTGTTCCATTATCATCAACTGGTTGAGTATGCATTACATAAGCAACTCTACTTTGTTTCTCTTTTGGTAAAGTATTTACAAATTCTTTAAATGCCAAAATAGAATCACCAACCATCTTTCTTCGTATATTCCTATTCACATATAATAAAATAAAATCAATTGGTCTATTACCTACTAATTCCTGTTTAAACTTTTTCATTTCTAACAATTCTTTGTTATCTGTAATGGGATAAAAAATTTCTTCATTAGCCCCATGTGGTGAATAAGTGGAATCCCAATCTGTTCGTGGTTTTCTTGTACAAACATCATTTACAATAGCAACAGTTTGTTTTGAAATATTCATAATCAAATCAGAACTCTCATAATAATTTTGATTATATTTTGGAGCTGGCCAATCATCCCAAATGTTATAATAAAAAATAGGAATATTTTGTCTAATTTCGTGTTCCATTTGATATAACCATTGCCAAAATCTTGGGTCTGTATAGTGTAGGATTGCATCAGGTTTTTCTGTTTTGATTAAATGTCGAATCATATCAGGATTACCATATCCACTTGTTGGGAATATTTTTAATGATGCATCATAAATTCCTGTTTCTTCTCTAATTGATTCATTCAAATCAAATACTTTACCTTCTTCAGGATGTTTGATTGCTCCACCAACTTGTACCCAATCGTATTTATCAATTGTTGAGAGGACAAATTCTCTTGACATCGTACCAACCCCACTTGACATACGAAGATCATCTGATAGTAATAAAATCTTTTTCTTTTTTCTTGATTTTTTTATAGATTTTAATTTTGGTAATTTTAGTTCTGACATTTATAACCTTTATTGTTTTTATTTAAAATTTACTTCCGCTTTGATGAAGATTATCGTGTTCGAGAATTTTCTTTCTCAACTCCTCATCATAAACAAATAAATCAAGAGTCCTATTCACTAATTTTTGTAATGAAAATTCACTCTCAATTGTTTCGTTTTTAAATTTCTTGTATAACTCCGATATAACTTTAACCGAAGTTAGTTTTATTTCACTCATATTTTAACTCCATCTTGTATATATGTATATATAATAATAAATATAACCTTAATCAATAATAATGTACTTTTTTAATAACTTTTTTGCGTGTCCAATTGTATCCATTGTTCCTTTAGAGACAACACCATTGGGTATAAATGCTACAACTTTATCACTATATTCTGCTATTTCTTTATTTCTTTTAAAGTAATTCCATACTGCATATGGTTTACCATAATTGAAACTCTCTTTAACACAATGTATATTGTGTGTATAATGTTGTGGTGGAAATTCTACATATTTCATATCAAACTCTAATGCATATTTCTTAGCCAATCCATCAGCTCCATCCTTTTGGCCACCACTAACTATCTCTAATTCATCTCCAAACTTTTCTTTAAGTTTAAAAATAAAATCTTTTATCTTTTTTGTATTTGTATAACCTCGACTACCGACTATTGCTATCTTAATAATCATTCCTCTTTTGTTTCCGTTTTGGCGGTTTTTCTGATACTGTGAAATCCCATGTTGATTTAAAACTATCTAATCCTTCGAGTACACCATCCGCCCCATTTGTATATCTGTAAGCAAATCTTGTATACTGTGCCGTGTTGGCAATCGCTATTTGTTTTGGTATAACATCATACCAAATAAAATCTCTAAACAAATCAAAATATTGTGGACGAACTATAGTTTTAAAATTATTATGTGGTATTCTATCCCACTTCTTAACAAACCCAGCCACATCAACTTTATCTCTCGTTTGGTCGAACCAAAAATATAATTTCATATTATTAACTTCATTACCATATTCGGTTATTTTTTCTATAACCTCATCTTCTTTATCTGTACCTATAAAATCTGTTAAATACACTCTTAATGTTGGATTAATCATATCCGTTTCCTATCACATATATCTGGTTTAGTTTTAAACTCACACCACTTACAATTCTTTGTTGATGGTTCTTTACGATATTCTTTTATATAGTGATTTCCATCATCATCAAAACAATCACTAATAAACTCATCTAATCTTCCTATAACCCTATTGATACTTGGTTTACCATTTGCTGGTGTAAAAACCTGTATTCTCTTTTGTGGGAAATCCATATTTTCATATAATTTTCTCTTCAGTATTAAATATTCAATATCTATTTTATCCATCGGAATATCATTCTGTTTAGAAAAGAATTGTTTATATAATAATAACTGATTGGTTTTATTCTTATCCATCTTCTGATACTTATTCCAACCCATTGTGGCAGTTTTAATATCAATAATCTTTATACGGCCTGTTACCTTATTGTGTATAACCACATCCATATACCCATTAAAATTCATATTGTTGGGTAAATCATACTCTACACTCATTTCAACCCCAACTAACTCGGTATTCTTCTTTGGAAAATAACCACTCTTTCGTTTCTTAAATTCATTTATCATATAAACACCATCTTGATAAAACTCTTTCATTTCTTGTAGTGTTATTGATAACTCATCTTTTGAATCTGATTTAGCGGTTTTGTAATTTTCTTCCATGCGATATTTTAAAATATCTTCTAATGGTAATGCATCTGCTTCTTTAATTGTTCGGCCATAATAACAAACTAAATAGGCTTGAATCACTTCATGTACCGAAGTACCGAAGATAGTATAGATATTATCAGTAAATGTACCAAGTTTATCTATATAATTGGATTTCCACATATGAGGGCATTTATCCCATTGTGAAAATTGACTATAACTAACTCTACCCATCTACTACGGCTCTACCTTTCATATCTTCCCAATCTCTATTCTTTCTTACTTTATCATTTGTGTCTATAACTGCCTCTAATACTTCTGGTTTAATTACCTCATTAAAGTAATACATTACGGCCGCGTCAATATCCATTAACCCAATTGAAATTGGTTTTACTTTATCATCTCTACGAGTTGTATCGTATCCTCTGTTAAAATTTTTTCTCGTTGATAATATTTTTTCTTTTCTTGGTAAAGTCTTACTTCGTTCCATTAAATACTTCTCACTTCTTCAATGTTAAGATTACTTCGTCTTAACAAGTTAGCACTACATATGACTGAATGAATGTGTTGAAACTAATCTCACCCAATGTATTTGTTGAGTTAATTGTGTCCTTTTCAGTATCTCCACCCATTAACATATAGAAAGTCATACTTCAATTCCCAACCTGTTTAAATCTTCTTTTAATAAAATGTCTAATTTTATATTTGGATTACACTTTCGTATCGCTTTAAACTTATCTTTACTGATTGAATAATGGTAGTCATTTTTCACATCAACATATCTATCTTCTGTAATTAAATAAAAGTCTGGTAAATAACTATGTTTGTTTCCGTTCATTGTATATGGAATTGTTCCCCTATGAGCTTTAAATGGAATATTATTCTTGTCTAAATACTCTACATATTTTAGTTCCCAAGTTCCTTGACATTTTACAATTCTACCAGATTTAGTTTCATAATCCCACCATTTAGATTGTCCGACATTTACACCGTCCATTTTACCTTCTCTCCAAGCTCTCCTTGTTCCTTCTGAATATTTCTTACGAAGTTCTTCACCACCACCATTTTTAAATATTTCTGTTCGTGTCTTACTCATTTTCAATCTTGCTTCAAGTTGTTTCATACCATTTTTCATACCGACATTAATTTTACCTTTTGTCTTTTTACTCAGTTTCCTAAATTGGTCACTCCACATCTTATCTGCTGTTTCTTGTCCATACTTTTCAATCCAAACATCTTTTACTGAACGGCCATACATTGGATTACTCTTACCAACCAAAGAAGGTCTATTTTTTCTTGCTGAACAAGGTCTGCATAATTTATCATACTTAACACCATCTAAATATGTGTATTTATCCAAGTGTTTTACCACTTCTTTACATTTAGGACAAGTTCTATTATATGTTTTTCTTTTCATTTGGTTTCCAAGTTAAATGTTTTCCTATATTAATAAGTATCTGAAACTAAAATTATTCATCATCAGGATTAACAACAGCTCTACCTACTAATTGTTCCCAATCTCTTTCTGGTCTTACTTCTAAATTAGTTTTCCACATAACCGAGTCCTACAATACCTATATTTACTTCCCCCACTTGTCTCTTCCCACTATAGTTGCCATAATACCATAGTTACTAACATCGAGATAGGCATCTTCAACAGGTTCGTCTTTTACAGCTGACTTTCTGTTATTCAACAGTAATGTTTTAACTCGTTGTATTTTGTCATTCATCCTGAAAAAAAGACCGATTAGGGATAATCTTACTTCTTCAGGTGTTTGTAATTGTGTACCAACACTAATATTGCCAGGGCCGTAATCGTGTTGCTTATGTAAGAACAATTCATATTGTTCTCTTTGAATCTTCTTGAACTCTTGGGTCATTTCAGGCCATTCGAGTTCCATTTGTTCTACTATTGACAGACTATCATCATCCTTAGTATACTTTCTAACTGTCTTAGAATCTGTTATCACTTTCATCTATTTTACTCCTATTTTACATACTTGAATATACAACACAAAACCTATATAAGTCAAGCTATTTTATCAATTATTCCATACTCTAAACACATTTGTGCGGTTAGATATGTATCATTTCTTTGAATCTTTTTCCAAAAGGATGCATCTTTATTTGATACTTCTCCTAAAATTGAATTTATATTTTTCTGTAAATCTTTTAGATGGTCAACACCTTTCATCACATCTGTAGTTTTACCTGCCTCAAATGCTGAACCCTCGTGTACCATAACGGTTGAGTTCGTACTCATTGACCTTACTCCTGTACCACAAGCTAACAATACCGAAGCGGCACTCATACAAGTTCCAATACAATGTGTGTTTACTTTAACTGGTAAACTTCTTATGAAATCAACCAACCCCAACATTGCATAAACATCACCACCATATGAAGTAATATTCATATTGATAGATTTTTCTGGATTACATCTTAATAAATAATCTAACTTGATTTGTACTGAATATACACTATCAATTTCAAACTCGTGGTTCATCCAAGTAGTATTGGTATCTGAATTAACACCCCACTCTATTTCTTTCATATAAAATGATTGTTCTTTTTTATAGTCCATAATATCTATTTGTTTTTCCATTACTTGCTCCATATTTTTTTCAATTCCTTATCAGTTACACCATATTTCATTATGATGGATGTAACTTGTTCTTTGGTTAATATCTCTAAGTACTGTTCTACTTCTCTTGTACTACATTGAAAGTAATCCACTAAGTGTTCCATTGCCCACTTCTCAACTTTAGATTTCTTCTTTGATTTCGTGTACTTCAAGAAAGTTCTACCTCTTGGTAATACATCTATATAAAACTGATAAAGATTCTTTGGTTTTATTTCCCAATATTTTTGAATCTCATTTACAACTTGTATCCATTCTGATTTCATACTAAGAAATCTATGAACCATATAGTTGCTGAAAGTTTTCTTATCACCCTCTTCAAGTGAATCCCAATACAAAGTGTTTTGTACATTTGTTATTTGTTTTATGTGGTCGAATAATGATTTAGACATAATAACCTTTTGATATATATAAATAGTTTAAAATAAATTGAAACTGTGTGTTTATTTCCAAGTATCACCATTCATCCATGTAATTAGTGAATATCGTATTCCATTTGTAATTGGTGTTATTCTATGTGATAGAAATGCAGGAAATATAATTATACTACCTCGTGTTCTTGTAGCGGTATAATTACTTTCTCCAGTTTCATTAGTAATTCCAAATTCTAAATCTCCACCATCATAACTATTTCCATCACTCAACTGAACAATAGCAGTTAATTTTCGTGTAGAAATTTCTTTTGCTCCACTATCAGTATGCCATTTGTATCTACCACCTTGTGTATATTTTAATAACTTAACTTCTTCCATTTCTTTAATATCATAATTGTATGTGGAAACATTTGCCAATTCAAAAACCATTTTTAATTTATTAGTTAATTTTTCATCATCAAGTACAAGTTCTCTTGTATTACGAACTTCTTTATTAAGTAAATTTTTATCATAAGTTCCAGCAAGTTCTGAATCTTTTGATTCTTTACTTTCAAAATATTCAATTAACTCTATACATTGACTTTCTGATAGAAAATTATCTCTATGAATAACAAACTGAAATTTATCATTAGTAATCATTAATATCTTCCAGTCGTTGCAGTTCTTGCTATATTTATTTTATATTTATCTACATTAAGTGAATCCATATATAAATCGTTAACAACTTTATTATCAGAATAATCCCTATCAAAATTACCACTTATTTCAAATGTTTCATCCAATTCTAATTCATTCACATTTTTAATATTTAAATACTTTCTATCTTCTTCATCTACATTAATTTTAAAATCTACTTTCAAATTAAAATCTGAATTTGGTTTGGTTTCAAAATTAATATTAATAATAAACGAAGTGTCCTTTAAATTAAATACTTTAAAATTATCTGTCATACCAAATTCTAAATTAACATTCTTTTGTAAACTATATATCAACCATACAAATCCTTTAACTTCATCAATTAATGAATTTATTAAAATTTCTTTAAAAGAAGATTCTCCTGATGATGGTGTTAAAAAAGAGTTTTTAAAAATACTATCATCTGAAACATTACTGTTACTTCCATCACTTTGAAAATTATAAAATGATGTATCCATTGCCCATGATTGAGCCTTTGGCATAGTTTCATCTTGAGCCTCACCAATTGGTTTTGACATATCTTCATCTTTAACCAATCCTCTTTGATTTATTTTAAAAATATTCAAGAATAAATCTGTTAAATGTGCTCTTAAATGTCTACTAAAAATGTTATTTCTATAATCATTACTTATCCAATTTTTAAGTAAATTTTCATCCTTTGAGATATCAAAAACATCTCTTTCTGTATCAAGTGGTGTATCCACTAAGGCATCTGTACCTTTCATTAAATTAATTCTACCAGATTTTTCAACATCACATTTAAAATTATGTTTAGTATCAAACAAAAACTTTAAACTACTTATAAAATCAACAGTAGTTTCTCTTGGATATCCAGGTATCCATCCCGCATCAAATGCAATTTTATCATCTTTTGTAACTGCATCTAAATACATTTTAATAACATCAGGAGTTTGGTTCTTTTCCATTAGTGCTAAAGTTTTTGGAACTCCATTCTCTACTCCAATATTCATATAAACCAATCCAGATTTTCTTGATTCATCTAAAAACTTCTCATTCATTTTTTTATGAGTTCTAAAATAACCACCGTATCTTATTTTTGGTAATTCTCCCTTGTCAATTAAGTCATTCAATACATCAACAAATTTTTTATAATTACTTATTGAACCATTTATCAATGAATCTGTAAACCAAAAATTTTCAACTCCATATTCTTTATTTAATTTTGTTATATCTTCAATTAACTTTTCAGGACTTCTGTATCTATACAATCGAGTCTCACTACAAAAAGTACATTTAAAAGTACATCCTCTCGAACCTTGAATTGGTACTGTCAACTTTGGGCCAAAATCTGATGTTTTATCTTCTTTTCTAATTTCAGTATAACCTTTTAAAACTTCTTCACTCCAAGTTGGTGTACTTAAAGTATTCAAATTCATTATCTGTAAATTGCCAGTATAAACTGGGGTTCTACCACTACGACCTGGTAGTAATGCCGTTGCAAATGATGGTCTTAACTTATCCCACTTCCAAATTCCACTTGTATTTTCATAACTTCCAGTTTCTATTAAATCAGTTGCTAAATCTACAATGGTTTTCTCTCCTTCATTTGTACCACAACCTATGTCAATAAATTCTCTATACTTTCCTTTTCCTGGAATATCTCCATATCCTTCCTGTGTTTGGAATTTTTTAGAACTTTCAACTAACCCACCATTTTCACCATACCAACAAAATGGACCACCATACCATATATGTATATTGGGATTAATTTGTCTTAAATAACGAGCAAGATAATCTGTTGTCATGATGTTTGATGAATATGTAGTAAAACTAACTACATCATATTCCGATAATTCTTTTATTATATCAAACCAAAATTCTTGAAACAATGGAACAATTTCTTCCCAAAAAACTTGTTTTGTACTCCAGGGATTATCTTGTGTCCATTTTTTGAAATACTCTTTATGATTATTTTTTAAATACAATGAACTCATCATATTAATATCATATTGAGTTGAATTAAAACCTGCCTCCGTTAAGGCTGTATTTAAACTACCTAATGCAAATGAAGGTGTTGCTATAGACCATTGTGGACAAATACATAATGCTATTTTTAAATCTTCTTTTTTCATCACACAAAAGTATCTCCTACAGCCCAAGTAACTAAAGAATATCTATGTCCATTTGTAATTGGTTTTACTTCATGTCCATAAAATGATGGAAATATTAAAGCCCTGCCCTTTCTTGATTCAATGTGTGTACCATCGAAAAACTTAAATTCACCACCTTGATAATCCACTCCCTCATTACTTAAAAATATAATTATAGTTAACTTAACTACAGTAAAAGGATCAATGGGATGGAAATCTGAATGTGGTGTATACCAGTCCTCTCCATCATATCTATGCCCCATAAGTTTATTTTTATATATACCTGAAATATTATATTTGAAAGATGTCGTGTTGGCTATTTCAATCAAACTCCAAATTTTATCTAAATATTTTTGTTCTTCAATATCAGCAATGTTTAACTTACAAATCTCATCGTCCATCATTGGTTGTTCTTCAACAATAGAATACGAACCTACTTTTGGTTTTGCATTATTATCAATATATTTTCGTACTTCATTACATTCATCTTCAGTAAAGAAATTATCTCTTGTTAACCACCATCTAAATGATGGATTTTTTTTAAGAGTATCTATATCTATTGGTTTATACAAAAGTATTTCCTATTATAAATTCTTGTAATGAATATCTAACACCACTTGTAACTGGTGTAACTCTGTGAAATAACAATGGACAAAATATTAATAATGTTCCTTTTTCTTTTGGCATTTCATAAAATTCTAAAGTCTTTGGGTCTTGTATTGCTAATTGTGTAGAACCACCTTCATATTCGCTTGGAGCTGATAATTGAAGTATTGTAACTAATTTTCTTCTTGAACTCTTACCATTATTAAAATCTGAATGCCATGTGTAAAAATTATCTGATTTATATTCAATCAATTTTATATTATTTTCTGGTTCTTGTATATGAAGATTCCAAGATAAATGATTACACATCTTAGCCGCAATAAATAATTTCTGTTGTAATGAACTATAATCCCCTACAACATAATCTCTCATATCTTTGTGTAAATACCATTCTGTAACATCTCTAAAATCTGTATTGTGATCATCACCAAAGTGGTCATCTAAACAACCTTGTTCACTTTTTTCGGTATTCTTTATTCTTTCAACCAACTCATCACACTCATCATTTGTGAGAAAATCTGGTTTACTCATATACCACTGCCAATTATTATTCTGATTCATCTATCCATCCTTTTAAATAATCTGCAAAAATTCTATGTCCTTTTTCATTTGGATGTCCATTTTCACAAAAAACCTCATCTAAACTATTTTTATCTTGTGTTATAACCTCATAAAAAGCTTTGTCTGTAAAATTATTAATATTTAAATCTTTTTGTGTTTTACCAAATGAAAAAAATAATATGTGTTCTACTCCAAGTGATTGTAAAAATGCCTGAAATAAAATTATATCATACATTTCCCAATCATATTTAGAACGACTTTCAGCAGTAAATCCTACAATAAATATCGTTTCATTAAGAAGTTTTTGATTCTTATAAATCCACTTCATAGTATTAACTATGATTGTCTCATTACTACAACCACATATTGCCAAATTTATTTCTTTTAAATTTAATTCATCTGATAATAAATGACTAAATCTCGATTTCTTTTTAAATTTAAGTTCATCTCCCTCAACCCAACTACAACCATTCACATATAGAATTTTTTTATTTAAAACCATTACTTTATATTAAAGTTATTTATTATGCACTAAGTAACCCTCAGCATAATAATTATGTGTTCCATCTACTTCAAAATTATATACAGTAACCTGTTCATCACTCAACTCAATAGTTTCAATAGTATGTTCCAATCCATCTACATGAAGTATTTTATCACCAATTGATAAATCACCAGCCTCTACCCACTTACCATCAATATAAAATGGATGAACAGAAGTAGTTTTAATATTTCCATTTAAAATCATATAATATCTATCAGTATGTACATATGTTTTTGTTACTTTAGAATCAACAACTGAACTTGTTCCTACATCAAATGATTTAACAATATCACCTATCTCTACCTCTTCAATAGATTTTACTCCTTCATGCATTTGAATTTGAGTTCCACCAACGAAACATGGTGGTAAATTATGAACAAGAATGTCTGAACCAAAGTATGTATCAATCTCTTCAACATCTAAGGAATAAAAAGTAGTTTTTTCATTTACTAACGATATACTATCTATATTAATTTCCTCTTCAGAACTACTTAAAATTTTCATTCCAGTCTCAACATATTCAGGCATTTTAAAACTATACTCTGAACCTGATTTTATAAAAAGTGATGCCCCAGTTCCTATTTTATATGAACTATTAATAAGATAATATTTATCTAATTCATCACTACTAAATCCAGTTACAACTGAACTTGTAAGTTCAGCATTTTCTATAGATGAAGTTGTCCAACTCCACATATTACTTAATTGAAATGGGCCTGCTGTATCTTCTGGTTGTCCAGGAATATTATAAGATTGTACAATATCTCCAATTTGAATATCTTCAATATCTTTACTACTACCATCATGCATTCTAATTGGTGTTCCCGTTATAAAAGTATCAGGGTTATGTGCATAACTTATTTTATACTGATTACTACCACTAACAACTGGTGTTTTTCTACATGAGTATCCTCTTAAATCAGATGAATCTGAAGTTAAGTAAACACTTGAAGCAGTTGTGTGTAAAACCAACCCTCGAATAACATCTGTTTGTAATGAACCTACAAGTGTATCTGGAACAATATATTCTTCCACTACATATCCTAAATCAACATAATCTGAAAGTGAACCCGTAGTAGCATCATTCAAATCAAAAAAGTAATTACCCCTTTTTAAATCTGCATTGGGTATTTTCACCACAACATCTGGAACACCTGCTCCATTACTAAAATCTGCTGGTAAATCTGTATATTTTCTTGGTTGATAACTATACAATCCAGAAGAGCTTACATAATTATTAAAATAATATTTATTTCCAGAATAAGTACAGATTGAATTATTAGTATCAAATGCAATTTTCATCACAAAAACATTTGAATCAGATGAAGAAATTTCTGGGATAACAACTGGATATGGGTCTACTAATATTTTCTCATATTCTATATCAGCAGAAGATACACTTGAACTCAAATGTGTTAAAAATCCATCTTGTGGTTTTGCTCCAACTTCAGTATTATCACAAACAACACAAAGTTTATTATAACCACCACTACCTAAAAAAGTATTTAATGCATCAAAATCTACCCAATTAGTATCTATATTTCTCATTCGTAAATGAGTATTTATTTCTGCTAAATATATATCACCATCGTGTGCCATCCAATCATACATACCCAAAATACCCTCATTGGTTTGCTCACCAATCCAATGTTCACTTTGAGTAAAAAGATTAGCAACTTCTAAACTTTTGTCTCGTAAAGAACCACTATATATTGTTGAATCATAATTTGCCATAATTTATATCCTTAATTTGGAAGTTTGTATACACTTATAAATATCATATTCCTTTTATTTCTGTAAAAATATTTTCTTTCATAACTGATAATGCTGGTGTATTCCAATCTTCTAATTTAATTGATGCGTAATTATACCCTTGTTTAACGATTTCATTACATCTCAACCATACTAAATCACTTCCCAATCCTTTGTTTCTATATTCTGGCATTATATAACGATTACATAAATAAGGATATTTTCTATTCCAATCTATAAAACACCAACCACACTCAGTTAAATAAAATGTCCAATTGTCTTTTAATCTTTGTTTTAATTCCGTTAAATCCCATTGTTTCCAAGGCCGTCCAAATGAATCTTTGAAGTTATCTAACTCTTCTGATACTACTTGTATCTGTTCTGAATGAATATCATTGTAGTTTGTAAACTCTTGATACTTTTGAACTTCTTTTGGTTCGTAATTACTTAAATCTATCTTGTAATACAAAATTATGTATCACTATCTAAATCTAAACCAGTTCCTTGTAACATTGTCTTTGGAACTTTTCCACAATTTCCACAACTATAAACATCAATCGGTACTAATGCTTCTTTTCCTGTTGGTGATACAATTGCTGATAATCTTTTTATTATCGTGGATTGTATAAACAACACATTATTACATTCAGGATCATCACACCGTACGGTATCTGCTTTCGATAAATCTACCTGTGGTTGTGCTTGTCGTGGCTGTTGGAACTGTCTTTGTGGTTTTGTACTCATTTTAACTCCTTTATATTTGTTTCTTTATATCATTAATAACTTTATTGATACTTATCTTTTTGTAAATCTTATTTATCTCTTCCTGAAACTGATAAATAAACTTATTTCTATAATATAAATATGATTCACCAGATTTTACCAATATTTTATCCAAATCTTGTTCTGTAAAAAAGTTTGGTTTCCAATCATCATAGAATTTTCTTTCATAAAAATATTTTTCAATGTTATTTCTCATTGTCCAATAATCAAGTTGATAGGCCGTTAACTCTGAATTATTAATATATGCTTCAGAACTATCATGTAATGTTTGTGTCATACTACCATCAAAAACTCTTGGTTTTTCTAATCTATGTATATGAGTAAAATTTGTTTTATCATTATATTTTATAACACAATTATTCTTCACAGCTTTAACTATTATAGCCTGCTCTTCTTGTGGTTGAATTCCAATTCCACCTAAATCATTATAAATTTTAGCTCTAAATGTTTTAGGCCAAAATTCAGTACCATCGTCTACCCTGTACAATAAATTTTTATCTAAACTAACCCCTTCATCTTTTTTAATTCCCCACACTATGTCAAAATTATTATAATACCATTTTCCCAACAATCCGTTCATAGTTTCTATTTCATTTATATAAGGTTTTAACTTTGAAATATCAATTACACTCTCTAAACTTGTAAAATTATAAGTATCACATTTCGTTACTAATATATCTAACCTATCTTCACCCAAACCTATTGGATTTAATTGATGTGGATTTTCATATTTAGATGGATTTTTGAAAGTTTTTAATACTTCTTCAACATAATGATTTTCAAATACATTATCTGCACCAAAGAATGCAACTATTCCATCATTAAAATCATCATACTTACTCCATCTATGTAATGCAACATCTATTCCAAATTTTGCAGCTAAGGCTGCACCTTGTATTTCATTGGGAAATTTTACATTTATTAAATGTATATTATCATATTTGTATTTATCTAATTTTTCTTTAACTACTATTTCAGTATTATCTAATTCTTCTTCTATTGAACAATTATTTACAATTAATACTTCAAATTCATAAGGTGAAGTTGTTTGATTAATAAGTGATTCTACACAATCACCTATAAAACTCTCTTCTCTATACGCAATTATAATTAGTTGATATTTTACAAAATCATATCTTTCCTGAGTTCCGAAGGGCGCAGGTAGAGCGTTATTAACTAAACTTTTATATTCTTGTTTATACTCTGGTGGAATTTCTTTTAAATAGTCGTACATAATATATCTTTATAATTACTAACTCTATTAAAATTATCCACTTCGCCTATACAACCATCACAAACATCTCCATTATCTCTTATTTCAGAATATCTAAATGGTGATACACAAAATCCTTTTCTCATTTTATTTTTCCAATTACCTCAACGAACATAGCCATAATATTAATCTCTTTATCCACTACTATAGCATCACTTTGTTGATATTGACTTAATGTTAAAATACATTCTGCAACATGACCTCTACCCCAATCATCTACTGTGTCAAATAGTAATCTAAATAAATCACTAAAGTCTGTTATTTTGGAATCTGCCAATACTTGTCTAATGTTTTTAAACGAATTCTTTTTATCTTGTGTTTTTAAAATATCTAATACTTGGTTCTTGTAGTCATTCTGTATTGCCATTCCCTCATCAATAACAAGTTTACCATTTACAACTTGTCGTTGTATAGAATTTATAACTCTTCTTATATCTGGATAACCACCATTAACTATCGTTACAATGTCATCTACTGTTGCATCCACCTTTTCATTCTGTAAAATATTTGAAACATGAAGTGCAACTTGTTTCCTATCTGGTGGTATAATTTGAAAAGATTGACATCTCGATTGAATTGGGTCTATAACTCTCTCTACGAAATTGCAGGTTAGAATGAATCTACAATGTTTACTAAATGTTTCCATCAAGTTACGAAGTGCTGCCTGTGCATTTGGTGTGATGTAATCACACTCATCTAAAATGATAATCTTCATCTCTGCAAACCCAAGTGTTGAGGCAAAGTTCTTTACTTTATCTCTAACTATCTCTACACTATTCTCATCTGATGCATTAATATATAGATAATCACAATCTATATTATTAACAAGTAGTTTTGCGAGAGTGGTCTTACCTGTACCAGCTCTTCCGTACAGTAAAAGATGTGGTAAGTCGCCACTCTCCAGATAAACCTTAACCTTACTCTTTAGATGTTCATTTCCAATGTAAGTGTCAAGGTTTGAAGGCCGATATCTTTCCGTCCAAAGTGAATTTTTAATTTCATCCATTATAATTTTTTCCAAATCCAAATTGGTTCACAAAATCTTTTATCTTTGGTTTCTTCTGCCTTCTTAATCGTAGAGCCATGAAACCTTTCATCTGATGCTCTTGCCATTCCTGCTCCACCACTATTTGGTCGTTTAGCCATTTCCATTCCAATACAACCTTGATACTCTGAATCACTAAATGTTGATAAAAAATCATTCATAGGATTACAAATCTCTACCATATTTCTTTGTGTTCCAGTTCTAGCAAATACATCAGCAATATTCACTAATAAATATCCACCACTCTTAATAGAAACCCATAAATTTTCAATAGTTTTCTGTAAAAAGTTTTTATTCCAATCATCTATTTCTTTATATCGTACCCAACTTTGAGTATCTTCATAACTATATCGTTCAACTGAAAAATATGGTGGTGATGTGAATACGGTATCAAATATATTTTCATACTCTTTGAAATCCACATCCTCTGCGGGGGATTCAATAAATTCACAATCCTTATCGACTTCAAAAAACATATTTCTATGTTTTTCATAGAACTCTTTTTGTTCTCTGTAGATAGGATGGTTTTCTTTTCTTGGATCTATTCCAAGATAATACTTACCACTTTCACTACCATAGAATCCTGCTAATCTATCACCCCAACCTGCACTAAAATCAAGTATATTTTGACTACCTAACTTATCGTATAGTACTTTTGCCACATTTGGTTTAAACTGTGAACAAATGTACTTTCTCAAACTTATCATAACTCTAAGAGCACCCTTATTTATTTTGGGAAGTTTTAAAGTATATGCGGCACCCATTAATGTAGTCATAAACTTATAACTACCCCAAGTTCTAATTGGTCCTGGTGCTATTGTTCCATCCACACTCCATCGATTTTCTTGTTGAAAGTAATTACTTGAAGCGTTACCTGTATTGATTCGTTTAAAGTATTGTTGTTTACCTTCGAATGTTAAATCATAACGATACTTTGTACCCTCTCGTGCAAACCACTCACCATCTACCAATAAATCATTATGTCTCATACCTTTAAGTTTCTGTAACTCTTTGTATGCTCCATTTTCTGAAATGTTCATGTATGGTGGTGGATATGTCATTGCAACTTTTGCAAGACTTTCTCGTACATCTTGTTTTTCAAAGGTGTTCTTTATGTATTCCCATTCTTTCTCTTCTATTGAAAGATAAGGCTCCATATCATAGAACTTATCAAAGTAAGATAGGTACATTAGCTAACTTGTTGTGTTGCTACCAAATAATATTCTGATTTGTATTCATCCACATTAAAGTTTATTTTACTCAAACCTGATTCACTAATCTTTAGAGAAGCACCTGTACACTCTTTATTTGCACTCAATATATTTGAAAACATATTAGCATTAAATGAGATTGGTTCAATTTCTGTATATTCTTCAACTTCAACTGGAATTGTAATACGATTACTTGCAACATTACTATAACCTATAACAACACTAACCTTTCCATCTTTTGTTATTATTGTAAAAGATTCACTATCTGTAAGAGCACCCTTACCCATAATGAATGTATTTATAAAGTAAGAATTTACTTTAATATCTAAATCAAATTCACTTGGTAAGTTTTTCAACGCTGGTGGTGTTGGTATTACACTTAAATCACTTAACATATACTTTGAAGTAGTATTATATTTAGTGTCTTTCATGTCAATACTAATAAACTTATCACCCGAAGATGTTAATTTAAACTCTACATCATCACTTAAAACTGATAATAATGCTAAAAGTTGTGGTGTATTATAGACTCCTAATTCTGATGCATCTACTCCAGAGAATTTATCTACTACTACCGAACCAACTACTGATTTATCACCTGAGATAAACCTTGTTGATAGTTTTGTTCCATCACTAACCCACTTAACCGATTTTATTTCTCCGCCAAGTGCATATTTGTTAATATACCTAATTAGTTGTGTTTTATTCATAACCGTTTGTTCCTTATGTATGTTATTGTTCCTATATATACATATATATAAGATTGTTCAAAATCAAAAAAATCTTTCAATACTTTGTTGTTTATCAACTACTGCTTCCCATCCCATGCTTTCATAGAACATACCGAGTTTTTTACTCATAGCCTGTTCGAACATTCTACTACTATCTATCTTATTTTTAATTAATTCTAATATTTCTTTTGGGTCTTCATAACCTTTATAAGCTATGGTATCAAATCCAAACTCATTATCTTTTAAATACACCCATTTAATCTTTGTTCCGTTGGATATCTTTTCATATTTTCTACCCTCATACCAATAATCCAATAATGAATTATAATTTATGGCTGATTTAACATGAACTGGCGCACCCTTTTTATATTTACTGAATGATGACTCTTCATCTTTAGAAATATACTTACCAATACCCTTTACACCGATAGGATTTGCCATTACATCATAAGATAGATTGTGCATATTTCTTTTGAATATTGATATTCTCTCATCAATTTTTTCTTTTGGTACTTTTGCCAATATATCTTCTAAAACTTTACTTAATAAGTCTTTCATAGCTACTGCAAAATTACTACGAACTGTATCTAATCCTTTTACTTGGATCTTATTTACTTTTCTACCAGCATCATTAATAATATGTAAACCATATCGTTTTTTCACAATAAACAATGCTGTTTTCGCAATAACTTCTTGTTTGATATCAAACTCGTGTTTATCAACATTAAGAAACTTCTTAGAAAAGAAATCATAACTTTGATTCAAATAGTCCTGTACTTCACCACACACTTCCATAATTCTCTGTGTCATCATTGTTTCTGATAGTTTCTCGTTTGGAAATCTATGTTCAATCAATGGTACTGCGGATGCGAAAATAGAGTCTGTGTCGATATAGATAACATAATCCTTATCAGTACCTAACTCTTTATTATAAAAGTGGTTAGTAATCTTCTTACTGAACTTAATCAATGATTGACCTGTAAGTGTGGTTGCTTCAGCATTATCAATATCATAAAATCTAAATACTGGTAAACCCAATACACCATATAATGAGTTTAATAGAATCTTCTGTAGATATTGTCGTCTATCAAAGTATTCTTGTTTTTTAGTATCACCTTGTTCATGAAACTTCTTTACAAGTTTTCTCATCTCTACTCGTTCATTAAACCACTTTGTTAATAGTGCTGGAATCAATCCTTGTCTATCTGTACGATACATTATACCATTACTTGATATACTTATTTTTTGACTTTCTAAATAATCTTTTAATTCTATTTCAGATAATTTACCAACCTCTTTTCCATTCCTATTTTTAACTTGATATGTTTGTTTATGAGATTTTTTTATATATTCATTTGCATTCCAATTTTCAACCTTACCAATCTTGGTTTCGGGTGAAATGTTTAAACTACGAATAACACTTGGATACATTGATGTAATATCTAAATCAAATACCCACTCGTGTCTACCTCGTTGTGGTGATTGTACATAAGCACCTGCAAATTTATCTTCAAGCTTCTTTTTAGGTCTTGGTGGTTTATTGGGTGCCACCACACCAATCTTTTTCAAATAAACTAATATCGCACCCTCAAGATATCTTGAACTCATAAACACATCTTCATATGGTACATGACCAATATGAGCTATACCACGAGCAATATCAATGAAATCCAATTTTTCATCTAATTCCACGAGTATTTGAACATCTCGAATATTATAATTTACAAACTTCTGTAAATCTTTCTCATACAAATCATTAAGTGTTCCATCATACTCAATTTTCTTCATACCAACTTCAACTTCACCAATGTAATCTAAACGATAACTTGATTGTTGGATGGGTGAAAACTTTCTATATAAATGTAAATAGTCCATTTGATTAACTCCAGCAATAGTATACTTTTTCTTGTATTCACTATAAAAAATTTGGCCAATTGGTGATAACATACTTGCTACATCTTTACCCAATACTCTTACTGAACGATTATATAAATAAGGAATATCAAAACTATCACTATTCCACCCACTTAATATTGTTGGTTGTATTTCCGAATATTTTCTATAAAATGAAGTTAACATTTCATACTCTGTAATATAAAACTCAACTATCTGATTATCTTTTGTATAATTCTGAATTTGTTTTTTCTCATCCAACACATACGCAAAATATGTCTTAGTTATCTCGTCATATAATGAAATTGAAGTTATTTTATTTGGAGCTTTCATTGGATCAGGAAATCCCTCTGTAACCTCTACCTCAATATCAAAAAATATTTTTCTATTTCCAATGGATGGTTCATCTGAATCCATATATTGGTCAACTAAAAATCTTGTAGTTTGTGGTACATCACTTTCGTGTAAACCAGGAGTGTTATCTTCCCAATGGAAAATCTTTTTAACTTTATCACCATCAAGTGTAAAGTGTTGTCCTGTTGAATTTTTTATATAAGCGTATTTTTTATATGGGATTATGAGATATCCCTTTTTATCATCCCACAGATGAATTTTCTGCTTTCTCATTTCAAAATATATTGATTGATACAACTATGTAATTCTCCAATTTTTCATATCTGAATATACGAATAAAAACCTATACAAGTCAAGCTTTATTTGCAATAAGTTCTCCGAACTTAATAAAGTGGGGGAAATATATTCCAATCCCCCCCAAACTCTACTTTTTAGAAATTAACACTTAACCCTAAGTTAAAGTATCTTGGTGTACCAAGAAATACTTCAGCATTATGTGCTGAGTGAGTTTTACTCCCATAGCTATTGTATTGACTATGATCTACTGCATCTTGTACATATGTTTCGTCTAATGCGTTAAACACATGAGCAAATAAAGATATGTCATATCCACTAACTGGTAGTAAATATGAAGCATGTAAGTCCACCTTTGAATAAGATGGTGCTTCCCATACTTGTTCTCTGTCTGCATCTTCATCTGAACCATCGTATTCACGAGAATCAGGACTCCAATCACTATAGTTCTTATCATAAGAATTCCATAGTGCTGAAATTACTAATCCCTTTACAGGAAAAATGGTTGCACCAAGTGCATATGAAGTCTGTGGCATATCACCAACATTCAACCCGTCAAGAGCATATTGATAATCTGTAGTGGTTAAACCAGTTACATTACCATCATCATCATATTCATTTGATTGATACTTTCCATGAGCATCACCATCAAACTTCCAAGTACCAAGACTTACTGCTGCATCTATACGAACCAATTTATGTAGTTGTGTAGAAGCTTCAATCTCAAGTCCTTGATGTTTTTGTTGAATACCTGTTAAGAAAATGACATCAGTATCTCCTGAATCACCTTGTCCTGTGGTTACTGCTTTAGTAAGGTTTCTGTCTTTCCAATCTGTATTGTAAACATTTGCCTTAACAGCAAATCTTTCAGATTCGAAATTGACACCAGCTTCTGAACTAATGAAACTTTCATTATTTGGATCAGAAGCAACCGTACCATCAAAGTAAATCACATTATCCATGATAGGTGGTTTTTCAACATATCCAATGTTAGCAAAAAGACTAACATTATCATCTATGTCGTACATTGCTCCACCTTTGAACTGAGCAGCATAAATAGCATCAGCTTTTATTACTTCATCAGCAACTGAAAAGTGGTCTTGGTAAGAATACTTAATACTTGATAATCCACCCATACCATATAGATTTAGATTATCTTTACTATAATTACCTTGTACAAATCCACCCAACCAATCAACGGTAGTTTCATTGTGATAAGCGATTATATCACCTAACCCAACTCTTTTACCATCTGGTGCGTTATCATCAGCAAAATCCAAATAATAATCTCCACCTAATAAATCACGAACTTCTCGTGCGTGTTCTATACCTGCGGTTCTCCAATCAATACCTACTTGTAACTTAAACTCATCACTAATATCGTAATTAAGTTTAGAAATTACACCATAAGTATTTTGACGATTGATACTATTACGAAGAATACCAACTGATTGATTATTATCAACACCATGTGTTCGTGTAAGAGCTGACTTATCTACATATACTACTGAATCATCTCCAGAATTATATGCTATAAGACTATTCCAATCACGAGTCCAGGGACCACGACCATAATAAAATTTATAGTCATCATCACCAAGATTACCATCAGCATCAAATGTAGGAATCTTACCATAAGTTCCTGTTCCACCACCAGAACCACCTGACCAATAAAAGACTGAACTTAAACTTGTCTTATCATCTATTGTCCAAAAATGATTTAGATTTACTAATGGTTTGTGAAAGTAGTTTTCTCTTTCGTTTAGATAATCACTTGCGTGTCTATCTTGTAGTCCACTATCAAAAAGTCCACCTACACCATACATATACCAGTATTGTTTACCTTTATATGATGGGTCAACTGGTGACCAGTTTTGATTAAACTTATGTCCTACATCTGCGAACTTACCATCTTCACCAAGTGCTTCAGTATCATATCCATCTACACTTGCAGCAAAATCAGCGTCATAAGCACCGATATTCTGTTTGTATAGATTTTGTCCATGTCGCTGTGGAGCACCGATTGCATATAATTCCAATCGATGGTCAGCATTTACTTGATAACTTGAACCAAAATAATATGCCCAAGCGTCTGTCCATGTCTTGTCAATGACACCATCACCTGTTTTACGAACTACAGTACCACTTAGGGCGAATTTATCACCAATAAGTCCTGAATTGTAATTCAATGTGGTTTTCAGAAAACCCCCTGCACCACCTTCCTGTTTAAACTTACCACCTTTTGAAGCGGAAGCAGGATTTGTGATTATGTTCATCGTACCACCAATTGAGGGGGCAGCCAAGTTAACGGCACTTAATCCACGCTGCATCTGGATAGATTGAGCTGCATCTGCAACTCCATCCCAGTTAGACCAATAGACCCAACCGTTTTCCATATCGTTTTGTGGAACTCCGTTTATCATTACTGCTACATTCCTCTGATTAAACCCGCGAACATTGATACGGGCATCACCCGCACCCCCACCTTGTTGCGTAGCATATACACTTGGTGTAGTATTTAAAGACATTGGTAAGTCTTGTGAACCAAGACGAAATTCAATTTCTTCTTTACTAACTGTAGTATAAGCAACAGGTGTTTTATCATCAGCCCTTGAAGCTAAAACTTCAAGTGCAGACATCTCAAGTGCAGATATTAAAAGTGAGAAGTCTACGGTACTAGCCGTTCCCTCTACCACTTCAACCTCTACTGTATGGGATGCATATCCAATTGAAGAAGCTTTAATTGTATAAGTTCCTGCCCCTAAATCAATAGAGTAAGCTCCATCTGCATCAGCAGATGTACCTAAATCAGTTCCTTGTACTACAATATCAGCCCCAATCAATGGGTTCTTTTCTGTATCTGTAACTGTTCCGACTACCTGCCCATATAAGAACATTGGCATCATCATTGTTAAAAATACAGATATTAGATTATTTTTTTTCATTTATAATCTCCTCTGTTTGTTTGTTTGAGACGCATTTTTTCATAGGTGCGTCAACTGCCTATTCGGGTATGTGAAATCTTAGTTTGCATAATCTTGATCATCGTTATCTCCACTTAATGGTTGAATCTCACATGAATCATTATTGCAAAATTTATCTATTTCAGCCTCTTCATTTTTAATTACACCAAATGAAAGAGGTTTTAATTTTTTTAATTGTTTATTATAAGTTTTCTCATCTATTGCTTCATATGGCATTTGTTTGTAAGCTCCATAATCATGTCTTGGTAATAATGAAATTCCTTTTAATCTATATTGAAAATAATTCAATACATATGGTAGTTCTTCAGCTTCTGTTTCAGGATTGAATGTTGCCGTACAACTAACTTGGTTATCTGCCCAATGTCGTTGTAAGAACGCGGCTAAACTGAATTGTTCCCAAATCGAAAGTTCAGCCGCAGTTCTTATACCTTCTCCAACATCTACTGGAACATCTACAACCATAGTTGTATTCTCCGAACCAAATGCTGGCTCTAACTTATAACCTGCTTTTTTCAATGGTTCTATTAATTCAGATTGATTTGATAATCTTACTCTCCGAATATAGAAACGACTTTCGGGATAATGTAATCCTGGAGTTGCTCCTGCTAATAATGAAACCGTTCCACTTGGTTTAACACTTGTGGTTTTAATTGATTTTGGTATGGCGAACCAATCAGAATATAATTTATCCCATTCTTGTATAACATCATATCCATCTTCTAACCAAGTTTTTAATTTATCTAATCCATGATTAGTAATGAATTGTGCAACTCCACTAACACTACATCCAATTCTTCTATTTCTCAACATAACTCTATTTGTATCACTCCAATGAGTTCTACCAAGTGTTACCGTTTTAGCATACAGATAAGCATATTTAAGTGTTCTTTGATAGTCCTCTAATGAGTCGTGATTGTTTGGAAATGTTTCTACAAGACAACAAAGTTCATAACTTTCCAAACTTTGTTCCAGGCAATTATGGATAAACAAACCAGATGAATCTAAATATTTGTTGTCTTTTGTAGATGTTATCACACCAAAATTATGTGTATCTTCAACAGTCATATCATAAACATCTTCATACCCATAAAACTCAACTGATACAACTTTATGATTCCAAATACCTTGATTTTCCATACTTCTTTTAACATTAGAACAAGAATGACTGCAAGTTTTTCTTTTGGAAGCTTGATATTCTGTAAGTGTCTTATGTTCATTACATACTGGACAGTTCCAATCAACCCACGCAGTTCTTGATTTTTTTATGTCGGATAAATGTTTTTTTACTTCATTGGTCATACCATTTTTAATCGATTCAATCATAAAATCTCGTTGATTTTCCCAATTTTTAGTTGATTTTTTACCAATAGATTTTAATGCAGAATCTTTGTGATTTTTACCGTACATACCATTTCGCTCACCGTAATGACCACCATTAATACGAGTAGTTTCTTTCATCTTTTCTACATTTACAGGGTTATGCATTGGATTTTTATCTAATCTATGTAATCTACTATGTTCTGATTGAGTAATAACATCTAAATTATCCCATGAATCATTTGTCTTATCAAAATCTATATGATGAATAGCATACTCTTTGGCGGTAGGCATATAACCAAGTTCTGATTCTGTGATTAATCTATACTGTCTTAATCCACTTGCTTTTTTCCCGGTACCTCGTATGTTTCTATAACCTTTATTACTAAAACTATTAAATGGAAATACTGATTCATCTTTTTGTAAATCTCTAAGTTCTTTATATTCACCACTTCGTAACATAATTTTATGGTCAGGTGTTGCTAATAAATTAGAACCATCATCCAAAGTAAGTTTCCACACTTCTGTATTTTCTTTTGTTTTCCAAGTTTTAATTGATTGTTTGATGACTACTTTTCCATTTTCATCAACTGAATAAACTGGGTATTGAGTATCTACTAAATCTTTAATTGGAACTGTATTTCTACCATCAGCTACTGCTACTAATGTTTCACCAACAATACAAGGATTTCCACCCATAACTCTATGGTCTTTATTATCTCCACCATTTTGCATACGAGAAAATTTCCTCATATTTTCTAACCAAGCTAAACCAGGTTCTCCATTATCTACGATTCGTTTTGAAACTTCTGTATAATCCATACCAAGTTCTGCAAATATACTATTGTTTGAAGTCCACCCATATTGTTCTCTGTCTGGATTAACTTTATAATTTTTTAAATCTAAATATTCATCATCATGGGGATCACCGAACACAATCTCTGCTGTTCGTCTTACATTCCCTGCTACGACACATTTACCAATTAGGTTCATTATATCCACAATTGTAGTTACGGTAATTAGTTCTCCACTATTCTTTTCTAATACTTTTCTTATATCTTCGTGAACTTCTTCTAATGGGTCTGGACCACTTGAAACACCGCCAAATCCTTTGATTGGTTCTCCTAATGCTCTAATCTTTGTATAATCAAACTCTACTGGGTGTGAACCATGAAAATAACTTTCTAATAATAACCTTAACGAATCTACCCAACCTTCTCTTGTGTCTGGAATCTGAAATATTGTTGAATCCCTATCTTTATCTATACCTTTAACAAGTATTTCACCAGCACCCTTACAGTCAAATCCAACACCAACACCTAACATACTTGCATCCATTAGAAAACAGAATGGTTTTGAGTAATCTTCTTTAAGTGTTTTAGTAGATACGAATGCACAATTATTTAGAGCTGCATATAATTTCTTTTCTTCTGTGATTGATGTTCCCATTGCCCATAAACCACGACCAGGTGGTAAAAATTTCATATTGAATATTCTATCATACATATCTTGTGCAGATTTCTGTGCTTGCCACGGATTCCAACCTAATTGATGAGAATTAATCCAATTCCATTGCATTGAATATGTTCCCTCTACAACTCTTTGGACGGTTTCCCACCATCTCTCATTTTTTCCATTCTCTTTGATACGGGAATAGGTTCTCATATAAACCAGTTCACCTAACCCATTAAAACCAAACGGTGGTTTTTTTCTTTTATATTTGTCGATAAAATTTTCCGATAACTTAAACTTTTCCACTACAACTCCTATTTCTGCTTGTTCACAACATTTATCTACTTCCTAATATACCTATAATATATATAATATTTTAAACACTATATATACATTTTTTTAGAAGTTTAAAAAACTTTTTCTTTGAAGTTTTAAAAAGTGAACACCAAGTGTGTACTTTTTATTCAAACCCTTCTCCGTCAAAATCTTTCTTCTTCTGTGCTAATGTTTTTCTAATATATTCATCAGCATTATTCATCTTTCCTTGTACTTCTTTACCACCTTGAGTATTAGTTTCATAAATTTGTATATAACCTGTATTCGTATTAATGGTTGCTGGGAATGTAATTCCATCAGGACCAAAACGATTTTTAATCACATGAAATCGACCTGTATTTGCGATTTTATCTTCTACTTTTCTACTCATACTCATAACGAAATCTGCTGTCATAACCTTAGAGTAATCTTCTGATACTTTACTAGCATCAATTACATCTTCGTCTAATGATGAACGATTTGCTTGTGAAGCTGTCCATATCGGTATATCAAACTCACCTGCCATACCTCTTAACTCTTCATATACATGCCCAATCTGATGTCTTTTTTCTGTGAAGTTAGATGTTGATTTCATAATATCAGCGTAATCCACAATAACCAAATCTGGTTTTATTCCTTGTAATTCACATTGTTGTAAATGTGCAAATATTGTGTTTACACTTGCTGTTCTCGTTGGATAATATTTGATAATAAGATTTCCCTTTAACTTATCAATTGCTCTCTGTACATCATCCTTGTAGTACTGAAGATTTCCTGTAGGTTGTCCACTTATAATACAATCATATCGTAACCCAACATAAGCCGCATTTAACTCCAATGTATAATGAATTACCGTTAATCCTTTTTTCATAGCATGTGTACCGATTGCCTGTAGTGTCCATGATTTACCAATCCCTGCTGGAGCAACTATCACTCCAAGTTCTCCACCTGCAAGTCCACCATCCATTAAATCATTAACACTATCCCAACCCGTAGGTTGAGTATCTCGTGCTTGTTTTGTCATTCGTTCTTCAAACCCAGTAATGTATTCGTGTCCGATATCTCTTTCCATACCAGCAGTCATTGCTTTATCTATAATTCCCTTTATATCGTCATATTGTTGTGTTTCCAACAATTCTACCGATTGCATAATTGCATTTTTCATTATTTGATTTTTACAAAACTCTAATGTTTTTTCTTTAACAAATTCTAAATCTGGATCTTCTCTATGTTGCCAAGCACCTCTCAATGAATCTACAATTGCTACCTTTAATACATCATTCTCTACATCATCAACCATAACTTTAATACTTTCCATAGTTGGTTGTGATTTATATTTAGTAAAATAATCCTTAATTGATTTAACTAAAAATTTATTTGAATCTGTATCAAAATAACTTACTTCAAGAATATCAATAATTTGTTTTACAAACTTTACATCAGTTAATAAACTTGAAATAATTTTACTCTGAAAGGAAGTTCCGTATTTTATTAATGATTCACTCATGGTGTTGCCCATCCATCATCTCCGTATGGATTTGGAACATTACTCTCAATATGTTTTTCCTTTTTGAATACAAAGATAGGTTCATACTTTGAACCTGAACCATCACCATCTCTGGCCATGGTAGATAAATTTAATCTAAGTGTGTTGATATGACTATAACCTATTTTTTTTGCTATTTCTAAAGTACCGTTTTCAATATTTTTCCCACTCGAAGTGTTCGCTATATTCAATAATAAATATCCATTTACTTTCGTAGAATCAAAAGTATTTTGTAAAGTTTGAAATAAAAATCCATCTATCCATTCTTGTTCTGTTGGAAATTTAATATAACTTTGAGTAGGTTCATCCGCATACTTTTCAGTATTAAAATATGGTGGTGAAGTAAAACATAAATCTACTTTTTCTTTTGGTTTAAATACTTCACTACCAAGACAATGTAATTCTACTTCCTTACCAAGATAACTAAACTCTTCTTTAATCTTATTCAATCCCTCAAATGTTTTTGTTGAAGGTTCTGTACCAATATACTTTTTAATTCTTTTAGATGAAAGTGCACCAAGTAATCGTCCACCCCAACCACAACTCATATCCCAAACAACTCCATCTCCACCATAAGTTTCATAAATGTATTTTGCAGCAGTAGGACGAAAGTTAGATACGGTTTGTGTTCCACCATATATCTTTATGTTCTGTCTGAATCTATTCTCTGTCCAATGTGGTTTATCACTATGATTGTAATGCCATTTAATTGTCTTCTTGATAACCTCTTTCAACTTGTCATCATTGTGGAAATTTTCCATTGGTGTGGTTTTTGCATTACCACAAGGAACTTCCCAAAATTGTGGAAAATAACTCCAAGCCAACCTCAATCCATTCATAGTCTGAGTTATCTCATCACCATCAAGTATTTGTTCGTGTTTAAAATTCTGTAACTTTCTTATTTGTTCGTGTTTCTCTTCTTCACGAATTGTATAATGTGGGAATCCATTCTTTCTATAATACTTGAAGATAATCTCAACTGCATCTTCTATTTCTATTTTATCTAAACTACTACATACCTTATGATAATCTAAAGATAACTTATCTTCATCAAGAAATTTACTCAATACACTATAGTCTACTGAACTCATTCCAAGTTCTCATACATATCATGTACCTTTTTATCATAAAATTCTTTTCTTTTCTTTTCACGATATCTTTCTCGAGCCTTTGATTTTATCGTATCTGAATTTCTTCTATAATGCTCCATTTGCCATCTCTTTTGAGCTTCTTTTTTTTCCTTTTTTGTTTTATATTTAATTTTTCTACCCATTTTTTAATACTCCCCTGATTGACAAGTGTAACAGGGGCAATTCCCATACTTATCGGGATCACCTTTGTATTCATTTACATACTCTCTAAAAGTTTTTATATCTTGTGAACCACCATATTCATATAACCATTTACCATATATGTGTTCTAATTGTTTTTCTGTATACTCCTTATCCATGAGTTTTCTCCGCCATGAAATTTAATCTATTAAATGTTGTTGCCAACCAACTATTTAAATTAGGTAGAGCTGTGTATAACTTATCTTCCAAAAACATTTTTTGAAATTTATGTTTAATAATTCTTTGGATTGGTTGTTCTAATTGATTCTTAACTCTTAACTTTGAACTGCCAGACATAATACCATCTGTTAAATCCATAAGTTTTTTATTCAAATGTAATTGTTCTTCTGAATCACTAATTATTTCACATACTTTATATTTGTCTTTATTTACTTGAGAACTTTTCAATATATCTTCTATTGTAATCTCATGTGGTGATTCAAGAAATGGAAACACTTTCAATAATGTTTTTAATCCTGCCCCTTTTATTCCTGGTATACCATCTGATTTATCACCATCCAATATTCTATACAATAAAAAGTTTTTAGAATTGACTCCATATTCATTTAAGATTCTCTCTTCATCATACATTAATTTTTTTGTAGGTGAATAGACTTTGATATTTTCATCAACTAATTGTAGAAAATCTTTATCGGTTGACATTATAGTAGATTTTGAATCTTTGAATAAATGTTTAGCACAATATCCAATCACATCATCTGCTTCTATATTTTCGATATTGGTAATGGTTAAAGGTAAACACTCAAGATATTCAATCACTCTATTTAATTGAGCAATCATCATCTTGTGTTCATCTTCACGAGTAAGCGAAACACCAGTAGTTCTATTCAAACGAACTGACATCTTCCTGCCCATTTTATATTCTGGAAAGATTTTTCTACGGCGGTTAGACCCACCTTTACCATCAAAAACTATGATGGTTCGTGTGGGTCTTACCATATTAATAGTATAACCAATTGACCTTAAAAAACCAACTATTCCACCAATGTGGATCCCGTCCTCATTAGTAGTTGGTATAGCGGAAAAAACTCTAATAAAAGTGTTTAATCCATCAATCAATAAAACCGAGTCATTTGGTTCACCACTATCAACCTTTCCGCCAGATTTTTTTATCTCTTCGAGTATAGATAAGTGTTTTTGATTAATCACCGATGACCTCATCTGTGAACTCTACATCATCAATACCAAGTTTTTCTTGATATTTTAATATAACCTTATCACAAATGATTTGATACACATATTCTTTTATTTCATCGTTACTCGTAATTAACTCTTCCCAATCTTTAGATAAGAATTTATGTTCTTTACCTTTTCCATCTGTGAGAG
>Ga0209360_1000251_pt1 | contig 48610 bp, 53 predicted proteins | sample SaaInlV_130m_DNA_3_FD_184651 | JGI IMG/M metagenome (GOLD analysis project Ga0209360, IMG submission 184651) | Marine microbial communities from expanding oxygen minimum zones in the Saanich Inlet - SI037_S3LV_130m_DNA (SPAdes) (version 2) | ecosystem: Environmental > Aquatic > Marine >... | reverse complement strand
GGCAGAATCTCTTAGCGTTGATGAAAAGGAGGTTAGAGAGGATTTTGAAGGCATGGTTTCCCTCAAAACATTCGTTGACAAAGAGGATATTGCCAATATGGTGGTATTTCTATTATCGGATGAAGCCCATAGAATCTCAGGTCAAATTATGACAGTGGATGGCAATACAGAGAGGATGGACTAAAATACAATTTAGCCCAGCAACTCTTGAATGCTAATGAAGTCCAGCGATATACTGAGACAACGCGTCAATCTCTTCGTTTGTTAATCCCATGGCAACATTATTCATCATCTCATTGACTCTTTCAACGCCATCAGAATCTGTCTGCTGATTAATAGAATATTGACGGAAAGCCTTTAACTGAGACGCTGTATAGTCTGCATGTTGCGCAGCTACAGCTGGGAAGCCAGCAGTTGGAATGCCTTTTCCTTTCGGGCCATGACACGCGATACACGCTGTCGTTTGTGTATCCATCTTACCACCAACATAAATTTTTCTGCCAAGCTCAATCATTTCTTCTGAGCCTTTTGCAGAATTTTCGCTGATTGTTTGGATTGAATAGTAAGCTGCGACATCTTCCATATCTTGATCAGAAAGCGACAAAGCAACGCCTGCCATCATTGCATTCCCTCTTTCACCTGACTTGAAATATTGGAGCTGCTTTACAATGTAAGCCTCACTCTGGCCTGCCAATTTAGGAAAGTTTGGAATCGTACTATTTCCTGCAAGACCGTGACAACCCATACAAGTAGCAGATTTTGCTTGGCCTGCCTCTGCATCTCCTACAGCTAATATCGGGTTACTCAACGAAGTGATAAGTATAGAAGCTAAAATAATAACGATTTTTTTCATTCTCAATCTCCAAAAAATTTCAAGAAATTATACGTTATAAATGGAGGATAAGTAACCCTCTGATGATGCAAAATTTAAAAGAAAAGGTTTATTTCTGTGGGTCTTGAATAGCGAGATATTCTGCTATCGATTGCTCAAAGCCTTCAGCCATCGGAGCCATCGCATTCATGTATGCATTTTGTCGTTCGCCAGATTGAAAATACTCTAGCTGCTGAACAATCCAATCAACATCTTTGCCTGCTAGAGAAGGAATAGATTCATCTTTAGAGCGGCCATTTTCACCATGACAACTAGCACAACCCAATGCGCTATACATTGCCTCTCCCTCACTATTAGCGAGAGAGCTCATAGAGAAAGCAGCCAAAACAAAAGTGATTAATATATATAAAATCTTCTTCATTAAATACGCGCGTTTATCAAATTAGACCCCCAGATTATACCAATTTCTAATTTATTATTTTCCTTTCCATTTTGGTGACCGTTTTTCTGAAAAAGCCAAGGGGCCTTCTTTGGCGTCCTCAGAATGAAGCATTCTCTGGTAAGCTTCAATCTCTCCAGAACGCATAGACTCGTATGCACTCACTAAATCCATAGCCTCTGTCTTACGAACGACTGACTTTATTGCGGCCAATGAGAGAGGTGCAGACATGGCAATCTGATGAGCCCAATCAAGCGCCTCATTTATTAAATCTTCCTGGTCACAGCTTCGATTAACGAGGCCAAAATGTTTGGCCTCATCAACTGTCATTCTTCTCCCTGTCAAGAGCATATCCATAGCCACTGCTTTTGGTAGTCGGCGAGGGAGTCTTAAAACTCCGCCACTATCTGGAATGATTCCTAAAGTAGCCTCAGGAACAAAAAATTCTGCATTACCTGATGCAATAATGAGGTCTGCTGCAAGAGCCAACTCGAAACCACCACCAACCGCTAGTCCATTAACAGCTGCAATGACTGGCTTATCTAAATCCCATAGTTCTGTAAGCCCTGCAAAGCCTCCAGGCCCAAAATCTGCATCAACAGCCTCGCCCTCTGATGCCGCTTTTAAGTCCCATCCGCCGCAAAAAAAACGATCTCCAGCACCGGTAATGATAGCAACTCGTAGTTTTTTATCATCTCTAAAGCGAATAAACACCTCGCCCAAAATATGACTCGTTTCGACATCAATCGCATTAGCTTTTGGACGGTCTAAAGTTATGAGCATAACTTCATCATACAACTCAAAATTTACAGCATTATTCATAATTTCCTCAAAATAAAGTTTCCTAGTCTGAATTTAACCTGATAAGTACATCAGCTGCAACAACACCTTTTTTTTCTTTTAAAACAATCAATGGGTTAATATCCAACTCTAAAACATCATTGTCTCTAATTAACGCAATGATTGAGATAACCGAATCCACAACAGACTCTATATCTCCTTTTGAATTCCCCCTATAACCGCCGAGTAAGGGATACACTTTTAGCTTTGAAAGCGCCAATAAGACATCCTCTCTTGTCACTGGTAAAAGCAATAATGAACTGTCTTGTAGTATTTCAACAAATATGCCGCCACCGCCAATGACGACATGCTTTCCAAATGTTGGGTCATGGTCAATACCAATGATTAATTCACACACAGAATCTTTAATCATTTTTTCAATTAACAAAGAAGAGTCAATTTTGAATAAATCATGACAGGCTTTTTCCAGCATTTCAGAGTCTTGAATATTAAGCCTGACAGCGCCTAGCTCGGTCTTATGGGCTAACTCAAGGCTTGAGACCTTTAGTGTAACTGGATAAGTGATATCTTCAGCAGCCTTTAATGCTTCAGATAGATTTTTTATGATGACTCCCTTTGGAATTGAAACTCCATAATTCTTAATAAGCTGCTTTCCCTCAAATTCAGTTAATTGCCTGCTTGCATTACTTTCTAAACTACCTTGAATTATATTTATTGCTGGTGTTTCTTCTTGCTTAAAAGCGCGTCCAATTTTGTAAGAGTGGTTGAGCGCTTTGAGGCAAGTGTCTAAGCCAATCATAGGAGTAATACCGTAATTCAGACATTCATCTATGATTCGTTTTGGCATGCAGTCTGCCATAGATGCAAGCACAATTGCCTTTTCATTTGTTCCAGTGATTGCGTCCGAAAGTGCTAAAAGCGTTGTATCCCAATCTTTTTGTTCAGATTCCGATGTTTTTGGCCAATCTAACAACAACATGGTAGCAGCAAAACTTCCATTAATCATTTGTTTAAAACACTTTGATGTTCTTTTTCGATCACCCCAAATAAATGTATGATAATCCAATGGATTATCTACCTCAACATATTCATTCAGTGTTTGTTTGACTTTACTTTTGTGAGAGTCAGTAAGGCTTGGAAAAGCGATCTCCATGCCATCAATTAAATCAGCCATCATTCCAGCCTCTCCTCCTGAACAGCTCATAGAGGCAACACCATTATGGTCAATAACTCCTAAAGTACTTAACAGTTTTAGAGTCTCAAGAAATTCAGGGACTGAATCGACTCTGGCAATACCGAGTCTTTCAAAATAGAAACTAAATAATTCATCTGACCCCGTCAAGGAGCTTGTATGGCTTAGAGCAATCTTAGCAGAGGCTGAAGTCTTACCTGATTTAATTGCAATGATTGGTACTTTCATTTTGAGTGCTCTTCTTGCAGCACTATCAAATGACTTAATATCTTTAATACCTTCGATATGAAGGCCAATCGCATTAACTCTTGTGTCATCCAACATTGCATGAATAATATCTGCAATATTTGTGTTTGTCTGATTGCCTAGTGTAAACATATAGGCAATTGGAAGACCAGAGGATTGCATAGTCATATTTAGACCGATATTTCCGCTTTGAGTAATGATTGCAACGCCCTCACTAACATGGTCACATCCATTAACATCGGGCCAAAGTGCCACTCTATCGAGACTATTGATGAATCCGTAACAGTTCGGGCCAATGAGCGGCATTCCATTTGCTGCTTCAAATAATCTCTGGTTTCGTTTCGCACCTTTATCACCAACTTCACCAAATCCTGAGGCGTATAAAACTGCTCCACCACCTCCCATTGACTTGAGATCAGAAACTATCTCGATAGCTGATTCTGCATTAACAGCGATAAACGTTGCATCGGGAGCCTCAGGCAAATCTTTAATGTTTCTATAACATTGAATACCTTCAAGTTTATCCATAGTTGGATGAACAGCCCATATTTTATGATTAAAGCCTAACTTTTTTGACTCTTTAATAGCAAAATCAGCACCTCGATTTCCAACTACAGCAATTGATTTTGGAGATATTAATCGATGCAAATTACTTCTGCTCATAAGGGATTACTCAAATGGCCTAAGAAGTGACCTAGAAATAATATGTCTTTGAATTTCGCTAGTGCCATCCCAGATTCTTTCAACACGATGATCTCTCCATATCCTTTCTAAAGGGAGTTCGTCCATCAAGCCCATACCTCCTAATATTTGGATGGCCTCATCTGAAATCATTGCAAGCGTTTCAGTCGCCTTAAGTTTTGCCATCGCGGCATCACTATCAGTCATTTCACCTTGAGTGTCTTTCCAGGCAGCTTTAAGAGTCAAAAGTTCAGCAGCCTGAAGTTCCATAGACATATCAGCCAGTTTAAAAGAGACGCCTTGAAATTTACCAATGCGTTGGCCAAATTGTTCACGTGTCGCGGCCCACTCAGTGGCTATCTGTAAAGCTCTTTCAGCCCTACCAAGACACATCGCAGCAACGGATAATCGAGTAGCGCCTAACCACTCATTAGCAACATCAAAACCATGGTCAACGTCGCCCAACACCTGTGATTCGTGAACACGGCAGTTATCAAAATTAAGAATGAAATTATGATAGCCTCTATGAGAGACGCTGTTATAACCTGGTTCTACAGAAAAACCGGGTGTTCCCATATCAATCAAAAAACTGGTAATCTTTTTTTTCTTACCTCTAGAAGTTTGCTCAACTCCTGAGGCTGCAAATAAAATAACAAAGTCAGCCATATCTGCATGACTTATGAAATGCTTCGATCCATTAATTACAAAGAAATCACCATCTCGCTCTGCTTTACATTTCATCGAACGAACATCTGAACCAGCGTTAGGCTCTGTCATCGCAAGACAGTCAACTTTTTCTCCTCGGATAGTTGGTAGAAGATAATCATCAATTTGTGACCCTTTACATGCCAATAAAATATTACTTGGCCTGGCAACAATATACTGAAGTCCAAAATTTGCTTTACCTAATTCCTTTTCTAAAAGGCATAAAGTTAGTGTATCAAGACCACCACCACCATGAATTTCAGGCATATTGCAAGCATAAATACCACTTTCAATTGCTTTTTGCTTTATATTCTCTGTAACTGATTCTTCAATCTTATTGCTCTTTTCAACGTCATCTTCAAAAGGATAGAGCTCCTTTTCAACAAAACTTTTGACAGAGTCAATAATCATTTGTTGCTCATTTGTAAGTCCAAAATCCATTTTTCTTCCTTGAATTAATTTAATTTATATTTTTATTTCCATCACTCGACCTTTTTGTTTCGGTGAAGGTAATTTTTGGTGAGAATCCCATACCTTTTCAAGTATTGAAAACACATCATGATCAATTTCGCTCGCTTTTGCTTTCTTCATATCAACATGAATTAACATTTGTTCAGTGGTTGCCAATAAGTCACCTGTATCGCCATGAAACATCTGATGGAAAATGTGGAGTCTTTTGGAGTCTAATCCAAGCACCTGTGTCAGAAACTTTAAAGGTTCGCCCTCTGAAGCTTCCAAATAGTAATTGATGTGTGTCTCTACTGTATAGAAGGATTGACCGGCCATTCTATAGTTATTATCAATCCCTATATATTGAAACAAAGCATCGGATGCATCGCCAAATGCGTAGAGGTAGAATGACTCACTCATATGTCCATTGTAATCAATCCAGTCTGGATCGACTTTGGCATTGTAGAGAGCTAAAGGTTCATTTAAATTATCTTCTTTAGAAAAGTACTTGTATTCTCTTTTTAGATATATTTCGTTATCCATATGTCGTCAAAATTACCTGTAGAATTAGAATGTAACGAGAACTCAATAAATAAAGATTATATAATGGATTAAAAGCCTCGCAATACTTGAATTATGCATAATTCCTACCGTCAAGCCAAATTTCTCTTATCGTGTCCTTCTCTTAAGGGCTGTCCAAATGATAGTGGCTATGAAGTGATTTTTGCAGGCCGCTCAAATGCAGGAAAATCGAGCGCAATAAATACATTAACTGAACAAAAAAAATTGGCTAAAGTGAGTAGAACACCGGGCAGAACTCAGCACCTTGTTTTTTTTGAGCTTGGAAATGATCGAAGACTTGTTGACCTTCCAGGTTATGGCTATGCCAAAGTTCCAGACTCAATTAAGCGTGATTGGCATCAGAATATGAGTCAGTACTTTGATAATCGTAAATGTATCAAGGCCGCTATACTGGTGATGGATTGTCGCCATCCTCTTAAACCTTTCGACCAAATGATGCTGGAATGGTGCATTAATAGCAAAGTGCCAGTAAACATCTTATTAACTAAATCTGATAAATTAAAAAAGGGTGCTGCAAGCTCTGCTAGGCTTTCAGTTATGAAAGCGGTTAAAGATTTTCCATCAGTCAATGTCCAGCTATTCTCATCTTTAAAAAAGGAGGGTGTTCCTGAACTATGTATGTATTTAGACAAAGTATTTGAAATGAGTAATGAGAGTTAATATAGATCTCTCATCAATTCAAGCAAAAGATACAATCATTGCTGCGAATAATCGTCAAGCTCTTGCTATTAAGAAATCAATACCTCTTGCAAGTGGCGCTTCTAAAATACCCAGAATATTCTCCTATCAATCTTGGATTGAAAAGTTTTGGAGATCTCATAACCCAACGAAAGAATATCGTCTACTAAGCCACCTTGAGCTTAGGTTCTTAATAAAAAAGTTTTGTAAAGATAGTCCTGCTAAAAATCCTGAAACCTTCATTGAAGAATTGATTAAATGCTATAGACTTTGTAAAAGCTACGGAATCCCAATTGCTGAAATCAAAACGTTTCCATCCATCACATCTAAGTTATATGTTGAAATAATAGATAGATTTGAAAAATTTAAAAATGATAATAAGTGCATAGACCAAACCGATATTCTCAACTTATCCTTATCAAATCTTAAGCATGATCACCTCAATGAAGAGCGCTATTATCACTATGGATTCAATGAACCAACTCCCGAGCAAAGAGAGCTCTTCAAAGCCCTTGAATGTTCGCCATTGGCAAATCGTAAAATAACAAGTCATTCGCAGAATTATTCATTCATTGATCAAGAAGCTGAATTAAAAACAATAGCGAAATGGGCCAGGGAAATCAATACCAATAATCCTGAAAAAAAAATTGGCATCGTCATCCCTAATTTAAATGACTTGCAACACATAGTGAAGACATCGTTTGATCTTGAGTTCTCATCACACCTAATTGAAACTCATCAAAAGCCATACAATATATCTTTGGGAATTCCTCTTGGCAATTACCCTCTGATTAACAATCTTTTTTCCATTATGAGGCTATCTTCTCAACTTATCAATGGTCGTGTTGAACATGAGTTGTTGATGCAGGTGGCTACTTCACCCTATATTAAAGGTGCAAGAAGTGAACAAAATAATCGTGCGTTACTTGTCAATAAAATTCTAAAAATTGGCACAAAAGAGAGTCAAGCCAAAAAAATTATTGAATTATGCGGTGACTGTTCATTACTCAAAGAGATTTTTATTTCAATCAGTACTCTTAAATGTGCAAAAAAATTAACATTAGAGGATTCTTTAGATTTAATCAACTCAATTTTACTTCTTTGTGGCTTTACTTCAGATCGAAGCCTTTCAAGTAGTGAATATCAAATTTTTGAAAAGTATCAAATGGAAAGCTTGATTCTTAACAAAATGTCAATATTTCACAAAAAATCATCTCTAATAGACGTACTTGAAATTTTAATCGCTCACATGAATGCGGTGATATTTCAACCTCAAAGTGGTCCTGCTAATATTCACATATTAGGTTCATTGGAAGCTGAAGGATTATTTTTTGATTATGCCTGGGTCTCAAGTATGACTAGTGATTTCCTGCCAGGAAAAATAAAAATGCCTCTATTTATCCCTCCTAAAACTTCTATTGAATACTCCTTGCCAAGCACAAGCTTCACACTGATAACTAAAGAGAGTGAGGCAACTCTTAATAACTTATTTAATCTAAGTAGTCATCTAATAAATAGCTATTCAAAAACTTCCAATAACCGTGATGAGCTTCCAACACCCTATATAAATTTTGAGGATTATCCTAATACCATAGCGCATGAAACATTACCAAAAGAAATGGAATTGATAGATGATTTTATCGCTCCCGAGATAGATAATTTTGAAATTAAGAAAGGTGTCAGTACTCTTCAAGATCAAATTAGTTGCAGTTTTAAAGGTTTTGTAAATAGACTTAATATTCAAGAATTTGATGAAACTCACATTGGTCTCAGTAGACTTGAGCAGGGGAGTCTTGTTCATAAAATTTTAGAAAGTTTTTTCAATGAAATATCATCGAGTTCAAAATTAAATAAACTTTCTGAAGTCAAACTTCAGGAGCTCATTAGTAAACATATTGGGTCGGCCAGTAAAGAAATTTCTCAATCAAACTTTAAATCAATCGAAAAGGAAAGGCTCACAAAAATTATCAACAAATATATTAAGCTTGAAAAAAACCGTGAATTCTTTCAAGTAATAAAGACAGAGTCAGAATCCAAAGTTGATGTAAATGGCCTTAAATTCTCTACTCGAATAGATCGAATGGATCAAATGGAAGACGGCAAAAAACTCATCATTGATTATAAAACAGGTCAAAACGTTAATTTGAGTCAACTGACTGGTGATCCTTTAGAACAGGCTCAGCTTCCAATCTATGCGATTACGAATCCAGTTGATGGCGTTGCCTTTGCAACTGTAAACGCTAAAGATTGTCAGTTTAAGGCAATAACAAAAAATAAACATGATTTGCCAATAAGTCAACAAGCGATTAAAAGAATGCCAGAGTGGAATAAGCAGGTTTCAGAGTGGAAGTCAGAACTCAACTCAGCAAGTCAAAAATTTCAGGAAGGGGTCGCTGAAGTTTTACCCACAATAAATGCTTGTGATTACTGTGATTATGATTTACTTTGTAGATTTGAGAAATCTGGCAATAACCGATAGTCTTTCTTCTAATAGTTCTTGAGCAATATTCAGATTTTTTAAATCTGAAATCTTTATTGAGTTAAGTAAAGTTTGTAATTGGACAATGTGGGCTGTATTTATCCCAAGATTATCAAAAGTGGTGAGAATAATTTCGAACCTTTTTTGTCGCCTCAATCCATCACTCTTAAGAAAGAAATTTAATATATCTTGAGGTCTATGATCTACAAATTCTGATGCAAAATGATGCCACATTGAAACAAGTTCAGCAATCTGCTGAAAATCTTTAGGGCACTTAAGGTGTTCACAAAGTGACTGAATATTTGTTGTACTTTGATTATAAAGCCAGAGAGCAAACTTTACTTCAGGATTCTGATTTAACTTATCAAGTAACTTGAAATTTTCATTTTGAACAGCTTCTAGCATCGGAAATAATTTTTGGTAAGCGCCTGACTCCATTAACACATCAAAAAAAACAGAGGTTGACACAGAACTCATTGAAAGAGAGATTTCCTTAAAAACTCTCTCTGGTGTCAGCGCATCCACCTCGCCTGAAACGACCATCTTTTTCATTAAATCAAGAGTTTTTGAGTCTATAGTAAAGCCAAGATTGTTAAATCGGGATGCAAACCTTGCTGTCCTGAGAACTCTCACTGGGTCCTCAGAAAAAGCATCAGAAACATGACGTAGTTTTTTCTGTTTTAAATCCTTGATTCCATCAAAGGGGTCAATATATTCTCCAGTTCCATCCTTATTTTGAGCTATAGCGTTAATAGTTAGATCCCTTCTAGAGAGATCCTGTTCCAAAGTCACAGAATTCGATGTATCAAACTCAAAACCCTTATACCCTTTACCAATCTTTCGTTCTATACGAGCTAAAGCATACTCATCATTAGTTTTTGGATGAAGAAACACAGGAAATTCTTTTCCAACCTGACGAAAACCTAAAGACTTCATCTCCTCAGGAGATGATCCAACTACGACAAAGTCCTTTTCTGTTGTTTCGGTAGCGACACCTAAAATCCTATCCCGAATTGCGCCACCAACTAAAAATTCTTTCATAAATTTTAACTTTAGATATTGATGTTAATCTCAAATTTCTCTTATAATACACGAATGAACAAAAAGAAGAATTTATCACCCGAAGCTTATCACATCACTCAAGAATGCGGAACTGAGCCGCCTTTCTCTGGTGAGTATTATAACCATAGTGAAACTGGAAACTATCACTGCATCTGTTGCGACGCATTGTTATTCGAATCTAGCACTAAATTTGATTCAGGAAGTGGCTGGCCGAGTTTTTATGAGCTCGCTAATAGTGATTGTGTAAGACAATTAGAAGATGATTCATTAGGTCATATGAGAATTGAAGTGAGATGCTCCTCATGTGATTCTCATTTAGGTCATGTTTTTCCAGATGGGCCACAACCAACTGGAAAACGCTACTGTATTAACTCTGTTGCTTTAAATTTTTCTGGTGATTAATCGTAGCTGATTTAGATAGGGTAGTCTTTTTTAAAATAAAAGCACCATTGCTGCAAGAAAAGCCAAGAAAATTGAAAAGCCTTTTTTGAGTTTATTGCTATCCAACTTGTGTGTAACTTTTGCTCCTAATGGTGCAAAAAAAATACTCGCAACAACTATTGTAATCAGCGCTTCAAAGTTTACAAAACCAATACCCCCAGTCGGAAGATTCTGAGATGAACCAGCCACCATAAAGCCAATACTGCCGGCAATGGCAATTGGCATTCCAACTGCTGCAGAAGTTGCAATAGCATTCTTAATGTCAACATTGTTATAAACTAAGAATGGAGTAGTCATTTGTCCTCCTCCAATGCCGACCATAGCTGAAATTAGACCAATTAGATAGCCGGCTAAAGACCATACCCACCTTGATAAGTTATCGGCATGGTTGGATGCACTGATGCCAAACCACATAATCAATACAACAGTAATTTCAAAAATAACAAAGAAGATTCTTAGAACGTCAAAGCTTAAATATTTCGCCAAAATAGCCCCGCTATATGAGCCCAACAGAATTGTTGGAGTAAGCTTAACAAAGCTTCTCCAAAGAATAGCGCCATGACGATGATGAGCATAAAGACTTGAGATAGATGTAAAGACAATGACCGCTAGTGCAGTACCGATTGAGGTATGCATTAAGATTGATTGATCTATCGATGGAGCCAATAGATAAAGCAATACTGGGACAATTATTAAACCACCGCCAATGCCAAGAAGGCCTGCTACAAAACCAGAAAAGGCGCCAAGTAATAAAAAGAGGATCGTTAATTCACTCATAACCTATAGTCAATTTGATACCTATCAGTTTTTCCAAATATGTTCGGCAAAGTGTTTTCTGCACATTGATTGGTATCGATCATTGCCGCCAATTACCACCTGGTCACCATCCTCAATTACGTTTCCATTTTCATCAATACGAACCACCATTGTTGCCTTACTTCCACAGTGGCAAATGGTTTTCAATTCTATGAGATTATCTGCCCATGCAAGTAGATGTTGGCTACCAGGAAAGAGTTCTCCACGAAAATCTGTTCGAATTCCGTAACACAAAACTGGAACATCAAAACTATCTACAGCTTGTGCCAATTGTCTTACTTGCTCTCTACTAAGGAATTGACTTTCATCAATCAAAACACAATCAATAGGATCCTTAAGATTTTGCTCTGAAAGAATATTTAATAAGTTATCATCTTTATGAAATAGATGCGCCTCTGCTTCAAGCCCAATTCGTGAAGTAACTTTGCCTACACTATAACGATTATCAATTGCTGCAGAGAGAATAAGAGGAGTCATGCCCCTCTCTTTATAGTTGTAAGCTGACTGAAGAAGGGAAGTTGATTTACCCGCATTCATTGCAGAATAATAAAAGTAAAGTTTTGCCACAGCACAAACCTTAAATTAATAATAAAGTAATATTATAACCCTTGGTGTCAACTAGAAATGCTGCTTCATTGAAGCTCTTTGTGATTAGAGTATTCACCTAGAACTTCAGGATTTTCTAGTGCAGTCTTATTGTCAATAGGTTCATTATTAATAGCCTTTTGAACCGCTAATTCAACAATCTTGCCACTCTTTGTTCGTGGTATATCTGAGACCTGAAGTATTAAATCAGGTACATGTCTAGGAGTCGTATTGATTCGAATTTGATTTACAATTTTTTCTTTTAAGGTTGAACTCAATTGTTTTTCTTTCTCTAGCTTTACAAAAAGAATGATTCTAGAATCATCTTCCAAATTTTGTTCTACCACAATAGACTCTAAAACTTCATTTAGAAGTTCGACTTGTCTATAAATTTCAGCAGTACCTATTCTTATCCCACCTCGATTCAGAGTGGTATCTGAACGCCCATAAAAAATCATTCCATCATTATCCACGAGCTTCACATAGTCGCCATGGCACCATACATTAGGGTAACGTCCAAAATATGAGTTTGAATATTTTTTCAGACCTTTGTCATCCCAAAACATTACCGGCTTTGATGGGAAAGTCTTGGTACAGACTAATTCACCTTTGCGCCCTTTAACTGGTGATTCTGACTCATCCCAAACTTCAACTGACATTCCAAGACCTCTAGTCTGAAGCTCTCCTCGATAAACAGGAAGAATATTTGAGCCTAAGACGAAACATGAAACAATATCAGTTCCTCCAGATATTGAAGAAAGACAGACGCTATTTTTAATCTTTTCATAGACATAGTCAAAACAATCAGAGCTCAATACAGATCCTGTAGAAAGCATCATTCTCATAGAGCTCAGGTTGTGCGAATTCATTGGATTTAAATTTAGCTTACGACAAGCATCTATAAATTTAGCAGAAATACCCATGACATTAAATTTCTCTTGTTCTGCATAATCAAATAATATGCTTTCATTATTTTTTAAAACAGGTGACCCATCATAAAGCATTAATGTTGCGCCCGATGCCAGTCCACTAATAAGCCAGTTCCACATCATCCAGCCACATGTTGAAAAATAAAAAACTCGCTCGCCCTCTTTGATATCACAATGAAGATTATGTTCTTTTTTATGTTGAATTAATGTCCCTCCTGCTCCATGGACAATGCATTTTGGTATTCCAGTTGTTCCTGAGGAAAACAAAATATAGAGTGGGTCATTAAATTTGAAACGCTCAAAAATTAACTCCTTTGTTTCCTTATTATTTACAATCTCATCAAAATTTGTTGCTTGTTTCAAATTGATATTATTTGCTTTTTCATCAATATAGCGAACTAGTATAGTTCTCTCTAAAGTTGGTAACTTTGAAATAATACTTTGATTTTTTTCAAGGCAATTGAAAATTCTCCCATTGTAAAGATATGCATCTACACAAATAAAAACCTTTGGCTCGACTTGGCCAAAACGATCTAAAACGCCCTGGACACCAAAATCAGGTGAGCACGATGTCCAAATTGCACCAATACTGGATGCAGCTAACAGGGCAATCACTGTCTCTGGCATGTTTGGTAGGAATCCAGCTACTCTATCGCCTTTCACTACGCCTTTACTTTGAAGCCAGTATGATAACTGTGCAACCTGATTATATAGCTCATGGTAGGTCAGGCTAGTTTTATACTTATCTTCCCCCCAAAAAACAATTGCCTCAGTGCTATCTCTTTTTGATAGAAGATTTTCAGCAAAGTTTAATTCTGAGTCTGCAAACCATTCTGATTTTAAAAAATCATTTTTATTTTTCAATACATCAGAAGATTTGCGATTTGCATTTAGTGAAGAAAATTCCCAAAACAAGCTCCAGAAAGATTCTGGAAAATCAATTGACCACTGATAAAGTTCATGAAAGTTTGCAAGGTTTGTCTTAAACTCTTGGTTAACCTGTTGGATAAAACTCCAAGCTTGGGTATTTTGAATTTGGTCTTCTGTAGGTCTCCAAAGTAACTTTTTCATTTAATGTTCTGACTTGAAGTAATAACTAAAATGATGATTTTTATTGATTTTTTATCCACTCTTTTAAGAGCGAGACGCCTTTGACTATTCTTGGACAAATTATATCTAACTTATCTGAAGATAACTCCATTTCAGAAACTAATCTAAGTGCCTCTTCACCATCAAAATCTACGAATGCAATTCGAGACAATAATCTACCTCTTTCTATGCCAAAGTCAGAACCAGGAAGCATTGCGAAACCAACTTCATTAAGTATGTTTTGACAAAGTATTTTGTCATCATTGATTTTCGCAGCAATATTTGAAATATTTGAAAAGTCACATATCATGTAAAACCCTCCTTGTGGCTTTTGACAACTAACGCCAACAGAAGACAATTCATAATGAACAAAGTCTGCAATCGTTTTTAAAATGAGTCTAGAATTATTTAGAAACTCTGAGTGGTCCTCTGAGTATGCTTTAATTGCTGCAAACTGGATTGGAGCGCTCACAGCAGTATAAGTTTCGCTAGCAATGGCTCTTATACTTTCCTTAATATAGCTTAACTCCTTTGGAAAAGTTAGAGTTCCTAATCTCCATCCTCCAGCACCACACCATTTACTGAGCCCACTGCTGATAATAGTATTTTCAGGATAGAAATGAGTGAGAGATTTATACTCGCCTGTGAAATCTAGTTCAGCATATATCTCATCAGCAATAATAATAATTTTATGTTTTTTGGCAACTTTAGCAAACTCCCTCAGGTTATTGTGGATTGTTCCTGAAGGATTATTTGGAGAATTCAAAATCAACAGTTTATTAACTGACTTTAGTTTTTCACAAGATTTATCAAGCTCCTCAGGACTAAGGTGCCAATTAGTTTCTGCAGTAGCTTTAATCCAATGAACTTTTTTATTTAGAATTTGAGCTTGTGGCTCATAAGATACCCAGCTTGGACTTGGGAGTATTAAATCACAATCTAATGCCAGTTGGGTTTGAAAAATCAACTCCTTTGAACCAGGCCCAATAATGACATTTTCAGAATCATAATTATATTGATTTTTGTTTGAATGATATTTAGCAACCTCTTCTCGAAGGCCTAATAAGCCAGATACGTTAAGATAGTCTTTTTGGTGAGAATGTTTTTTTAACTCGTCAACAATTACCTTGGGTACAGGGAAAGGTGATTGACCAAGCCCGAACTTAAAAACTTCTTTGCCTTCTTCAATAAGCTGTTTAGAAAGTTCATTGATCGCCAAAGTGGCTGAAGTTTTTAAACTTTTAATATTATTATGTATATTCATATCAATCTATCACACGTTAATTAACAATTTTTCGCCTTCTTCTTAATTGCACGATTCCGACAAACCCTATTAATAATGTTGCTGGAATATATACAATCTGTTTAGGCATGGTCTCCCTTTCTTTAAGAACAGATATGATGACCCATCCACTATCAACGCCCGCAACTTTTATTGACTCAACCTGTTTATTAATTGCTCGATTTCCTGAAATTCCTGGAAGAATCATTGCAACCTCCATATCACCAAATAAATCATCTATTTGCAGTCCTGTATTATTTATTCTTTCTCTGCCTGATTCACCCTCAGCTAAAGGCAATAAAAATGTATAACTTCTCTCAACCCCTTCAAGTGTCTCGCCCTCTACTACAAAACGTATAGACTCTCCCGCCGTTATATTATCAGCCACTGAAAATAAATCCTTGCCTGATATATTCTCAAAAGGAGGGTCTAGCTTATCCCAAAAATAACCTGGTCTAAAGAACATAAATGCCACAATTAACATTAAGAGGGTTTCCCATAATCGATTTTTAACAAGCCAGTAACCTTGCGTTGCTGCAGCAAAAAGCAAGATTGCAATAACAGATGAGACAACAACTGATATAAAACTCATTGCACTGTCTATTCCAATCATGAGCAGTTGAGTATTAAATATAAAAATGAAAGGAAGGACAGCTGTCCTCATGTCATAAATAAAGCCCTGAATGCCGGTTCTTATTGGGTCCCCTTTAGAAATTGCTGCTGCCGCATAGGCAGCAAGTCCTACTGGGGGCGTGTCATCCGCAAGAATACCAAAATAAAATACAAACATATGAGCTGCTATAAGAGGAATAGCTACATTATTAGCTGCCCCTAAACTCATAATAACGGGAGCCATTAAACTTGAGACTACTATGTAATTAGCCGTTGTCGGCAAGCCCATTCCTAAAATAAGGCTTATCATAGCTGTAAAAAGAAGTATTAAAAATAAGTTGCCTGCAGCAATGAATTCAACCCAACCTATAATCAACTGACCAACGCCAGTCAATGTAACTGTGCCAACAATAATGCCTGCAGCAGTAGTAGCAACACCAACACCAATCATGTTTCTTGCACCATTTACAAAGCCTAATTTTAAGTCTGTTAAGCTAGAGAATAGGTGTTGAGTGATGTCAGATTCGCCTCGAAATATTCCTAAAAAAAACTTTTGTGTTATTACTATAAAAATCATAAACATGGTCGCCCAATAAACTGAAGTTTCAGGCGAAAATCGTTCAACAGTTAATAACCAAATTAATAAAATAACTGGCAGTAAAAAATGTAGCCCTGCTTTGACTGTCTTACCGACTTCGGGAATTTCAATAATTTCTCCAGAGGGTAAATTTGGCATTTTTGAAACTGAATATAAGAGTGCAAGATAACTAGATATCAAAATTAATGCAATAATTAATGTGCTTACTTCTCCACCTATTATTTTGATAAATTCAAAGAAAGGAGGTAGTACCCATACAAGTATGCCTAAAACAATTAGAACACTGCATATACCAATTAATCTATCAACTTTGTTGAGTTTTTTTGTTCTAGTAAGACCCTCCATTCCAGACTTTAGTGCTTCCAGGTGAACTATATATATAAGCGCAATATACGAAATGACTGCAGGCAAGAAAGCATGCTTAATCACCTCAATGTAAGAAACTCCCACATACTCAACCATTAGAAATGCGGCAGTTCCCATAATTGGAGGGGTTAGTTGACCATTCGTTGAAGATGCAACTTCAATTGCTCCAGCTTTTTCAGAGGAAAAACCAATCCTTTTCATTAATGGAATTGTAAAGGTGCCAGTGGTTACAACATTGGCAATAGAGGATCCAGAAATCATGCCTGTCATTGCTGATGAGACAACTGCAGCTTTTGCAGGGCCTCCTCGATAATGCCCAGTTAGCGCATATGCCACCCTTATGAAGTAATTACCAGCACCTGCTCTTTCCAATAATGCACCAAAAAGAACAAACAAGAAAACCATACTTGCTGATACTCCAACAGCTATACCAAATGCTCCTTCTGTCGTGATCCACATATGGGAAACAATTTTATTTAGAGAGGCTCCTCCATAACCTCCTGCTCCAATAAACGCATAAGTCAAGGCGATTATTGCAACAATCATTAGTGGAGGCCCTAGGGATCTTCTTGTAGCTTCTAAAAGAAGCAGAAGTCCAATAATACTTAAAAATAAGTCAGATGAGTTTGGAACCCCCAGACGCATTTCAAAAGCCCTTGAATCCCATACCTGATTATAAATCAAATAAAAACAAGACAATGCAATAAGAAGCCCCATCAACCAATCGGACCATGGAATTCTTACTCTTGATGATCTTTTAAATGCGGGATAACTTACAAATGCCAAAAAGCCAGCAAATGAGACATGAACCCTTTTAACGACATCGGCATTCATCCAAGGGGTAAATTCCAAAACTAGGGGCGAGGAAACGTATAGCTGGAATAGTGACCATGCCATAGCAACGTATATTAATACGTCACTAATTAATTTATTTTCTGGGCTTCTAATTCCAGTTTCTGGGTTAACTTCCATAAGTAATATTCTACAAAAAAAAAGGATGGCAAAGCCATCCTTTTCTTCAATAAATTAATATTACATTAAACCTGCTTCTTTATAGTATTTTGCAGCACCATTATGAAGAGGAGCAGACAATCCATCTTGAATCATTTCTGCTTTCTTTAAGTTAGCAAATGCAGGGTGAAGCTTTTTGAAAGAATCAAAATTTTCAAAAACACCCTTAACAATACTATGAATTACATGGTCAGATACCGCAGCTGAAGAAACAACAGTAGCGCCTACACCAAATGTTACTGTGTCGTCAGGATTTCCATTGTACATTCCACCTGGAATAGTAGCGGTTCGATAGAAGTCATTATTAGCAACTAGCCCGTCTACTGCGGATCCAGTGACATTTACTAAGACACTATCACATGATGTTGTGGCTTCTTTAATTGAACCTGATGGGTGACCAACAGTAAAGACCATTGCATCAATCTTATTATCGCAAAGTGCTTTTGATTGTTCTGAAGACTTCAGTTCAGAAGCAAGAGCAAATGTTGATTTATCCCAACCAAGGGCGTCCATTAAGACTTCCATAGTTCCTCTTTGTCCAGATCCTGGATTACCAATGTTTACTCGCTTACCTTTTAAATCCATAAGATCACGGATTCCTGAATCAGCACGAGCTACGACAGTGAAAGGCTCAGGGTGAACAGAAAATACAGCCCTTAAGTCTGTAAATGCTCCGGCATCAGAAAACTTACTAGTTCCGTTATAAGCATGGTACTGCCAATCTGACTGCGCAACACCTAAATCTAACTCACCAGCACGAATTGTATTGATGTTGTATACCGAGCCACCAGTTGATTCAACTGTGCAACGAACACCATGACTTGCTCTATCTTTATTCACTAGGCGACAAATAGATCCACCAGTCGGGTAGTAAACACCCGTCACTCCACCAGTTCCAATAGTAACATATTGATCTGCTGCTGAGACTGCAGTTGAGGCTGTCATACTACCAAGAAGTAAAGCTGATAATAGTGCACTAATAAAATTAATTTTTTTCATTTTTTCTCCTTAATTTATAAATTATGTTTTTTAATAACAAATTAAAAAAGAATATATAAATTCCTCTTAAATTTGAGTAATAAACCATATTAGACATTTTCTCTTTCAAGAAAATCATCTAATAAATAAGTTAATTTTTAGCTATAACTTAAGAGCGTAAACCTTAATACGCACTTCATTTATACCATAATAAAGACATTGCAAAGCTCATACTGAACTATTAATTTGTTTTCAACTCCCTTCTTAGAACTTTTCCAACGTTAGTTTTTGGTATCTCTTTGATAAATTCGATATGCTTTGGAACTTTATAAGCTGTCAATTTTTCCCTACAAAAACTTATAATTTCATCCTCACTTGCAGTTTGTCCATCATGAAGAACAATAAAGACTTTTACAAGCTCTTGAGAACCCTCTCCTTTAATTCCAACACAACCACATTCAAGTACAGCTGGGTGTTCATTAACAACTGCCTCTACCTCATTTGGAAAGACATTAAAACCTGAAACAATGATCATATCTTTCTTTCGATCGACAATAAAAATATTACCAGTTTCATCGATTCGTGCAATATCACCTGTCATAAACCAATTATTTTCATCAAGACCTGAGACTTCAGACTTCCAATATCCACTCATAACCTGTGGGCCTCTGACACAAAGCTCTCCAACAGCATTTGTTTCTGAAAGAGCATTACCATTTTCATCCCTAATCTCAATCTCAGTGAAGGCTGCAGGAAGACCCACAGAGCCTGTAAATTCAGTCTGCTTGTAGTCATTAACACTAACCAATGGTGAAGTCTCAGTTAGTCCATACGCCTGCCAGATTACAGATTTCGTAACCTCCGCCCATCTCTTTGCAGTTGTATCTAATGCAGCCATACCGCCACTCAATGACATAAGCAAATTACTAAAATCTAGCTCCTTAAAGCCATCATAATTCAATAGCGCCTCATAAAGAGTATTCACACCTGAAATCATATGAAATTTATGTTTTTTCATTATTGAAACGAAAGTTTTTAGATCTCTTGGATTAGTAATCAGGACACTTCTTCCACCAATATGGAACAACATGAAGTTGTGGACAGTTAATGCAAAAATATGATACAAAGGCAGAGGACAAATAGCGATTCTTTGCTCGTTTCTTGAATCATCGTACATTTTAGGATCAATTGTAAAAAAGGCTTGTATGATATTTGCAAGAATATTTCTGTGAGTCAGAACAGCGCCTTTTGATACACCCGTTGTACCCCCAGTATATTGAAGAAAAGCTGTACTTTCAATTGAAATATCTAATGATTCAGAACTAGAACCTTCATTCTCTTTCAAAACATCAAGAAACATTTTTGCACCATCAATGTGGTATTTTGGGACTAACTTTTTTACCTTTCTAGTGACTAAATTAATAATCTTGCCCTTGAAGCCAAGAAGATCACCAACAGTAGTGACCAGCACCTTCTCTATGCTAGCGAGATCTGATTTTGCAGCAACATTGGCAACGCCCTCCCAAACCATCAATAATTTGGCTTCGCTATCTCTTAGAACGTGTTCAAGCTCCCTTTGAGTGTAAAGAGGATTTATATTAACAACAACGATACCGGCTTTTAAGGCACCATAAACAATAACTGGGTACACCAGCATATTTGGCATCATGACAGCAACCCTATCACCTACCTGAAAGTTAGCGCTGAGCCATGAAGCAAAAGAGTTGACCTGATCAGACAGATCGTTGTAGGACATTTCGACCCCAAAACTTTCGAATGCTATCTTTTCTTGGTGCTCCTTACAACAGTTATCAAAGAACTCTACTAAGTTTCTATTCTCATTAAAAAACTCAGCTTCTTCTAGTTTACTTGGTATCTTAGTTTCCATTTTCTGCCCTCAATTAGTATCAAATTTTTTCCAGTTTGCCTATTAATATTTCCTTGTATTGATTATAAACCTCTCCATCCTTTTTGAGAGCATAACATGAATTGGCAAATTTCTTTTCTATTGATTTTGCTTCTTCTTCAGTGATAGTTTTAGCTTCACCACCAGTTTTTTCTTTCCATAGAGTTTGGTATGCGATTGTTCCAGCGTAGGCTAGTAAGTCAGTAATATGCCTACAGCCCTTTTCACCACCTAGAGCCTTGATAACCTTTCTATTAAAACCTGCAATGACATATTCACCCTTTAATTTTTGGCAATTTTTAACTGCCTGTGGACAAATATTATAAGGAGAGGCATTAATCACAGCCTCTATATCGATAATTTGTCGTTCATCATCTAAGGTCAGTCTAAGGGCCATGTCATGGAGAGGCTCTCCAGCGCTGATATACCCACGATGCATATTTTTAAACGAGTAGGTTTTACTATCGATAAGAAAAACATCTATATCCCACAAGCCATCTTCTCTTTTATAGCCCTTTCCCTCAATAGTTCTATTATGTTTTAAGTCTCTCCTTGCTGGTTTAGATAACATTGATTTTTCCTTATGTGATTCGATTTCTTGATTTTGTATATTGCTGCTCTAATTCTAACAGTAAATCCTCAACACTTGGCACATTGGAAATAGACCCAACGCCTTGACCAGCAGAAAAAATATCTTTCCATCTCTTGGCTGTAGCCTTACTGACATCAAAATCAACCTTAAGCTTTTGCTTTATAAGAGGCATAATCATTTTTTTAAAGTTAGAGAGTGTTGATTGAATTCCTCCAGCATTTGGAGAGATTCCAGCATTTTGAAGCGACTGTTCAAGCCAGTTTCCATTAACCCCTGTAATTTTATTGGACTTAATAATATCACTTGCTGATGCATTTAAAATCATTTGCTTATAGTCATCAGTCGCATCGCTCTCTTGGGTCGCAATAAAGCGAGTTCCCATATATGCCATGTCTGCGCCCAAAGCTTGAATTGCTAAAACTGAATCACCAGAACTTATACTTCCACCAACTATAATTGTTCCGTCAAATATATCTCTCACCTCTGAGACAAAGGCAAATGGCGACAAGTCGCCCGTATGGCCGCCTGCACCATTACAAACCAGAATTAGGCCATCGACTCCTGCGCTAATTGCTTTTTTTGAATGATATAAATTGATCACATCAGAATATACGAGGCCACCATATTCATGAACTTTTTTGACAACCTCCTTAGGGTTTCCAAGAGATGTAATAACGATTGGTGGTTTGTGCTTAAGTATTAATTCTATATCATCATTACTTCTAGCATACATTTTACTAACTATGATGTTTACGGCCCATGGTAGCGCCTCATTGCCTGCACCTAAAGCCTGTGTTATTTCAGTGAATTCCTGATCTAAGGCTTCCAAAGTGCGACAGTTTGCAGTTGGAAAGGAGCCAACAATACCTGCTTTAGAAGATGCAATCACAAGCCTTGCATTGGACACAATAAACATCGGTGACTGAATAATTGGCAGCCTTAGTTGATTAATAAAGTCTTGGTTTAACATCTTTTTATTATTCCAGCTGCGCCCATTCCAGTTCCAATACACATGGTTACCATTCCATAATCAATCTTTTCTCTTTGCATTGCCGATACAAGTGTTGCCACTCTAATTGCTCCAGTCGCTCCTAGAGGGTGTCCAAGCGCTATAGCACCTCCAAGCGGGTTCACCTTTTCTGGATCAAGTTTCAATTCCTTAATAACAGCGAGAGATTGAGCTGCGAAAGCTTCATTGAGCTCAATCCAGCCTATCTCATCCAAACCAAGCCCTAATGAACTTAAAACTTTTGGCACCGCCTTGACTGGCCCAATACCCATAATTTCAGCAGGAACACCTGCAACTGAAAAGCCCATAAACTCGGCCTTAGGGGTTAGATTATATTTTTCAACCGCTTCTTCACTGGCAACAAGTACTGCGGCAGCTGCATCCGACATTTGAGAGCTGTTGCCCGCTGTAACTGAACCGTCTTGTGCAAACACGGTTCTTAATTTTGCTAAAACTTCTATGCTTGTATCCTCCCTTGGGCCTTCATCTTTAGAAACAATATTGGTGTTTTTTATATATTCATTAGATTTGACTGAGTAGCTGTCATCGATAGTTGATATTGGAACAATTTCATTTTCAAATAAGCCACTATTATTTGCATGAATAGCCTTTTGGTGGCTCTCATAAGCAAATTGGTCTTGATCTTCTCTAGAAATACCATATTTTTGAACGACTTTCTCAGCTGTTAGTCCCATACCATAAGCAATAGAAATATTCTCGTCTGACAAAATTTTAGGATTCATTGATGGCTTGAAGCCGGTCATTGGAACACTGCTCATACTCTCAACTCCAGCGGCAATGACCAGATCAGATGAGCCAGACTTAATGAGGTCAGCTGCATTAGATACAGATTGAAGCCCGGACGAGCAGAACCTATTGAGCGTATAGGCAGGGGTCGAATCTGGCAGACCAGCAAGCAACGTTGCTATTCGCGCTATATTTAATCCCTGAGGCCCCTCTGGCATTGCACAGCCGACAATAATATCATCAATACTATGATTAATTTTTTGACTAGAGTCTGATGCCTTAAGCACGCTCTGTATTGCATGAACCAATAGGTCATCAGCTCTTGTCTTTGAAAGAAGTCCTCTGGCTTTACCTACTGGAGTTCTTTTTGCATCGATAATATAGGCTTTTCTCATCATGTTCTCCAGTTAGTTGCGAAGGGGTTTACTGTTTCTGAGCATATACTCAATTCTGTCTTGAGTTTTCTGAGTGCCCAATAGCTCTACAAAGTATTTTCTTTCAAGGTCTAAAATCATTTTTGAGTTCACTACTGTGTTCTCCTCTACTAGAGATCCAGTCATCACTTTGGCTAATGAGGAGATGCAGTATTTGTCATGCTCTGACATAAAGTGCCCTTCAAAAAGGTTCACAACTTGTGCCATAATATTTGCATGTCCAGCCTTACCCACTACTTTAAACGTATCATCTAATGGCGGCCTGAAACCAGACTCAAGCATGGCTAAAGCCTGATGTTTTGCCACATAAAGTAATTCATTTGGATTTGCAATAATGACGTCTTCACTCGTTAGATAACCCATCTCTCTAGCTTCCAGAGCACTTGCTGATACTTTAGCCATTGCAATTTGCTCAAAATGTTTAGAGAGTAGTGGAAAAATATCATCAGACTCTTTATTTAAATAAGCTCTAAGTGCCATCTCTTTGCTACCACAGCCAGCAGGAAGGGCACCAATACCGACTTCCACTAGGCCAATATAAGAATTCATTGAAGCAACAACTTTATTACAATGGAGTAAAAGTTCACAGCCTCCTCCAAGTGCTAATCCGTCAACCGCTGCAATCGTTAATATTTTCCCATGCTTTAGCCGCATTAATAAATCTTGTAGCATACGAACTGTTTTTTTAATAGAGTATAGCTTCCCTAGCTTTGGAAGCTCTGGATGCATTACCTCAAACGCCTTTTTCTTGGCCTTTGAGGCTATACCTGGATCCTTTTCAAGAAGACCTAGTTTGACAGCCGAAATAACCTCATAAAGGTTTGCGCCAGCACAAAAATGTTCCTGTTCCTGTCTAAAGACAAGGGCATGAAAGCCATTATTTTCCAAATAATCAAGGCACTCAGGCAGTTCAGTTAAAACGCTAGAGCTTAGAACATTCATTTTTGTTTTGAAAGAGACACTGGCAATACCATTTCCTATGTCAATTAATTTAGTAGACTCGCCATCTATCAAAATATCAAATTGGTTTTGCTTTTCACCATTTAAGAGAGCCTTATTCAGGTGTCTTTCATAAACTGGATGTGAAGACCTTGGAATAAACTGACTCTTGTTTGGGTCAAAAGCCCCTTCATCGGAATAAACAAAGGGCTGATCCATCACCCAAGCAGGTAAAGCTTGACTTGAAAGGGTCTTTCCTTCTTTTAAATCTTTATTTAGTAACTCTCTAACCTGCGACCAACCCGTAATTTGAACTTGCTCAAAAATACCTTTCTGCCAGGCAAAACCAGACTTCAGGGCTAAATCAACACACCTCGCAGTTTCGGCAATGTGCTCCAGATGAAAAGCCGTGTAATGAAAAACATCACGATGAACCGACCACAAAAACTGTGCTTGCGGATCATCAGATTTAGAAAGTTCCAAGAGTGCATTTTCTATACTTCCACAATCTTTTAAAATTTTCTTTACTTTGGAACTAATCGTTTTATCAGAAAGTCTGTACTCTCCATCATTAGGATCGAAGACACGTATATCCTTTCCAATTTTTTCATAGATACCCTTTCTCGTTTTACTTCCTAACGAACCTTTTTCAATCAAAGATTCAATCCAATCTGGAATTTTAAATAACTCAATCCACGGATCATCTTTAGCATTTTCATAAATATTTTTTACAACATTGGCCATCACATCAAGGCCGACAACATCTAAGGTTCTAAATGTCGCACTTACAGGCCTTCCAATCCTCTTTCCGGTTAACGCGTCAACGGTATCAGCTGGAAGGTTAAAGTTTTCAGCATGCTTCAAGACTGCCATAAATGAGAAAACGCCAATCCTATTGGCAACAAAAGCAGGGCTATCCTTTGCATACACAACCTCTTTACCAAGAGCAGAAGTAATAAAGCCCTCAGCTTTATTTAAAAGACTCTCATCACTGTATGAGGTTCTAATCAATTCAACCAGTGGCATATATCTGGGAGGATTAAAGAAATGAACACCAAAAATTCGACTTCTTAAACTTTCAGGAGAAGTCTCTGCTATTTGTTGTATCGACAATCCTGAGGTATTTGTCACCAAAACAGCATTGTCATTTACATGGGGAGAGATTTTCTTAAAGAGCTGTTTTTTGATATCAAGATTTTCTACAATAGATTCTATGATGAAGTCGCAACTTGATAATGCATCCAAATTATCATAAGTTGCAGTTTTAATTGATGCTGATACTGAAGGGCTAGCAAACGGTGTTGGTTTTAATTTCTTCATCATTGCTAATGACTTCGATAGAGCTTCCTCGCTTGTATCAAACATCAAAGTGTCAAAACCTAAATTGGCAAAGTGTGCGGCAATTTGTCCGCCCATTGTTCCGGAGCCTAGTACAGCAATCTTAGTAAAGGCTTTATCAAAATATACTTTCATAGTTATCCTAAATCTTTATTTATCAAAATTCTCATAGTCATCAACCTTTAACGCTTCGAGAACTAAATTGTTCAATCTTAACCAATCCTCTTTATCTTTTATCGTCAAGGTTTTGTTATCAACAAGCCCTTGAAGCCATAATTCCAATGTAATGCTTGGTTGGTATTTGTAGCCTGCTTTTTTTGCTTTATCTCTTAAAACCTTTAACTCTTTTCCAGCCTTAAAGCCTTGAAAAAGTATATAAAAAGGGTGGCCAGGCTTGTCTTTTAAATTAGCGCAAATGCAGGTTGAGAGGTTGCTTTCAATCCACTCTGTATCAAGAACAGATTTTGAAGTATTGATAATGAGCTTGTCATCAATTTTAGAAGCTACAACAGAGAATGGAAAAAACAAAACTCTCAATGACCATTTGGCAACTCTGTTGATTGGCATGCTGTCAATATTTTGAAGCATTGAGGTATCTGCTTCTTCAATTAACCTAAGAACTGCAAGCTTGAGAATATTCTTTGCATTATCATCATTCAGGAACTTCTCTTCATATAGTTTTAAGCAAGAACTAATTTCGTACATCGCTGAAATCGAATCTGCAAACCTTCCCGATATCATTTCTTTTCTCTTGAGCGAGCCACCTAACAGCAATGAAGCGATATCAGTCAAACAAGCAAACTTTGCTGACAATACGGAAAGATTTCGATAATAGACTTTGGTGGTTTGGTCTCCATAAGGCTTAGCTAGATGACCACGCGTCCAAGAAAACAAAATCGCTCTGGCAATATTATTAATAAAACTGCCAACATGAATCACTAACGCCTTGTCAAACTTGTTGATTGAGTCTTTGCTTTCATCATGAAGAGCTCTCAGCTCATCAAGCATTGTTTTATGGCATCTAATTAGACCTTGGCCAAAAATCATCAAGCTTCTTGTTAAGATATTGGCCCCCTCAACTGTGATGGCAACCGGTGCACCTGAATAGACGTTTGATACATAATTTCTCTTCCCTTCCATGACCGCTCTACCACCATGAACGTCCATCGCGTCTATTGAAGAGCTTTGAAGGAGCTGTGTGTTTCTATACTTTACAATCGCGGAAATAATTGAGGGCCTGTGCCCTGCATCAAGAGCCCATGTCGAAAGGTTTATATTTGCAGTGGCCCTAAATGCATTGGTAGCAAGATTTGAAAGCTTCTCCTGTATACCCTCCATTTTTGCAATGGGTATTCCGAATTGTTCTCGTGTTTGTGAGTAAGTACTTGTTGTTAAAAGCATTGCTTGCGTGGCAGATGCCCCTGTTACTGGCAGCGAAATTCCCCTTCCAACGCTGAGACATTCCATAAGCATTCTCCAGCCGTGGCCAATCATCTTATCTCCACCAATGACCCAATCCATCGGGATGAAAACATCCTTTCCAAAGATGGGTCCATTTTGAAACGGCTCTCCTATTGGCTTATGTCGGGTTCCTATACTAAGGCCTTCAGTATTTCGTGGTATTAATGCGCAGGTAATTCCTAAATCATTTTTTTTATAAAGAGGGTGATCCTTTGGAAGTAAATTATCGGGATCATACGCCTTGAAAGCCAGCCCAATAACTGTAGCAATTGGAGCAAGGGTAATATAACGCTTCTCCCAATTCAATCTTAGACCTAAAACTTTTTTTCCTTCAAACTGGCCATGGCATACGATTCCATTATCAATCAAAGATCCGGCATCTGAGCCAGCCACCGTTGAAGTTAATCCAAAACATGGTATTTCCTTGCCTTTTGCAAGACGAGGCAAATAATGTTGTTTTTGTTCATCACTACCATATTTTAAAAGTAACTCTCCAGGCCCAAGAGAATTTGGAACCATTACTGTAATCCCTAAAAATTGTGATGCAGAAGAGAGCTTTCCAACAATAATTGCATGTGCAAAATGAGAGAAACCTTTCCCATTAAACTCTTTTGGAATAATTAGGCCTAAAAACCCTTTATTAAAGATATATTTCCAGACTTCTTTTGGTAAATCATGAGTGGATTGAATTTCATGAGAGTCAATCATTGCGCATAGTGCTTCTACCTCATTGTCGACAAAGCTTTGCTCCTCATCATTCAACTGCGTAGCCTCTAGTTCAGTTAATTCTTTCCAATTCGGGTTGCCCTGAAAAAGCTCTGCATCCCACCAGACGCTGCCGGCCTCAAGAGCGATACTCTCTGTGACTCCAATCGGTGGCAGGGATTTACGCATTACTTTATAAATAGGTTTTGTAAATAACATCACCCTAATACTTGGCACTATAAGTATGCCAACAGCAAAAAGAATCAGGAGTAAAAATTGCGCTCCAAGGTGATTAGCAATGACAGCACCTGGGTAGGTTAAACCAACTGCCAATAGCCATAATTGCCACATCTTAATATTTGTTTTAACAAGAACCAACAGAATTAATACTATGGATAAAAGAAAAGAGAGTAATGAGTATTCAAATATTGTTTCAAGCATAAAACTTCCTTGTCAGTGTTGATGAACTGACCGTGCCATTCCGGCAGTCAGTGAGATTATTAGTATAGATATAAATATCGAATTAAAGTTAACATATTATTATAGAATATTAACACTTTATTATATTTGAAGCATATTTTTTTAAAACTTAATGTATTATCTTAAATAATGAACACTTATAGCGGCGTCTGGAGATGTATACAAAGATTGCATCAAATATATCCCTTTGAGGTTAAAGCCATTTTTCAAAGGGTTGGGATAGAAAACAATTTATTGTCCAATCAGAATGTCTCAATACCAGTAAAAATACTCCTCGACTTCATCATTGATGCTCAGTCAGCTTTTAAGGATGAATTAATATCAATCAATTTTGGTCGGATGGCTCAAATAAGACCGAACTATGGAGAAGCATTTGGTTTAGTATTTGTATACTCAAAAAATCTCGAAGAAGGTTTAAAGATGCTGCAATCTTTTATTCATACTGAATTAGAGGACATTAACTTTCTAATCAGTGAAGAAAAAAACCTAATTAAAATTCAATCTGTTGCCAACCCAAATATTAAACACCCATCAATTTATGAAAACCTTGGACTATCTATTCTCGCATCATTTATAAGATCAAAACGATTTCAAATCAAACAAATCAATACAAAAACAGTTACTCATACAAAAGGTCTAAACGAAAAATCTGTATTTAATTGCCCGATTAATACCTCTTGTGAAGAAACATCCCTCTTAATTAGTAAAAAAAATTACTTAAAAAAGAATAGTATTGCTAACCCTAATCTCGTAAAGTATCTGAGCACTATTCTGGAAGCCAAGTCACAGAAAATGACTTTAAATATCAGTCTAACTGAGAAGATTGAGAGGCTAATGAATAACTATGAAAATCATTTCAACTTAATCAACATTCAAGAAATATCAAACCATCTCGGGTTAAGCACGAATTCGCTTCGCAATCAATTGTCAAAAGAAAATAAAACTTTTAGAGAAATTTTTAATAAATTTAAGCTAAAAAAGGCAGAGCATATGATCAAAGATGGCTTCTCTGTCAAAGCAATCTCATACCACTTAGGTTATTCAGAGCCTTCATCCTTTGTTAGATGGTTTACTAGCCAAACTCAATTCACACCTACATCATTTAGAGTCAACGAGAATTAAAGCGCTAGAAGATTTGCATTCCCGCCTGAAGCAGTAGTGTCTTCTGTGACCACCTGCTCTTTAACTAACTGCCAAGACTCATAGAGAGAATCAACAACATCAATCAGCTCTTCATGGGAGTTAAGAATTAACTCCTGAACTGAACTTGTATCAGAAAAATAGAGAGCCGCATTGTATGAGTCACTTTCCAACAGATTCGAACTCGGCTCATGATTAAGTTTATGCACATTGTTCTTGCTATAGCCGATAGCGCCTAAAGATTTGTATTCATCATTAGTTATTTGGCAAATGACGCTGTTGCCCAAAACAAGCGATAGTAGGGTTTGTTTCAATACGTCAATAGAGGCTGGTCCAAGACACAGAACTGTACCTTTTGGTTTGTATTTGAGGTAATTTGACTCTCCAGTAGGCCCTGGTAATGAAGTTTCATGGTTATATTTAGATGCTTCTTGGTATAAAAACTTAAAGAATTCATCTTCTATACGTGGGAACTCGCTCTTCATAAGTGACAGCAAGTCTTCGTTCAACTGAAGAGTCGGATTGAGAAGATTTTGAACCTCAAAGAGATCACTAGTGAATGTCATTTTATGACTAGATTTTTTACTACAAAGTATATTTTGGCTATAGCCATTAAGTGAGTTTGGGCCGCCTGCTTTAGGACCTGTTCCTGATAAACCTTCACCCCCAAAAGGTTGTGATCCAACCACAGCTCCAATTTGATTCCGATTGATATATATATTGCCAGCATTCACTCTCGATGAAACCTCCCTGACCTTCTTATCAATTCTTGAATGAATTCCAAAAGTTAGCCCAAATCCCTTTGAATTGAGTCGGTCAATGGTTTTCTCCAGGCCACCATTCTTATATGAAACTACATGCAGGATTGGGCCAAAAAACTCCTCATTAATGTCCTCAATTGAATTCAGTTGGATCAAGATAGGTGAAACAAAGTGGCCATTTTTTGGTACAAAATCGAGCTCTTCAATGACTTGATCTTTTTGTCTTGCTTTCTCGATATACTGTTGCAGTTTAATTTTAGCAGCTGAATTGATGACCGGACCGCAGTCAACATCAAGGTGTTTTGGATTTCCCAAACTTAGCTCTCTCATCGCCCCCCTAATCATACTGATAGCTTCATCATAACAATCATCCTGAAGCAATAGTATTCTCAGTGCTGAGCAGCGTTGACCAGCGCTCTTAAATGCACCATCAATAACGTCCCTTGTGACTTGTTCGCATAATGCAGTAGAGTCAACCACCATGGCATTTAAACCTCCAGTTTCAGCAATAACTCTTGCTTCTGAGTTTCCACAGTCCATTAAACTTTGTTTTATTTTTTTAGCTACGGCTGTTGAACCAGTGAAAGCAACCCCAGCAACTAGAGCGCTGCTCGATAGATAAGAACCTATCTGAGACCCCTTACCCAAACACAACTGAAATAGTCCGATAGGAATGCCGGCCTCGATTAATAACTCACTAGCCCTATAGGCGATAAGTGAAGTGCTCTCTGCTGGCTTAGCAATGACGGAATTTCCTGCGGCAAGAGCCGCAGCTATTTGACCAGTAAAAATTGCCAACGGGAAGTTCCATGGACTGATGCAAACAAAAACCCCCTTAGCTTTTCTTTGGCCAGGCATCACTATTCTTGATAAATTTGCATAATACCTCAAGAAATCAACTGCTTCTCGCACTTCATCCGTTGCATCCTGGTAGGTTTTCCCAGCCTCTCGCATTGCTAGAGTCATTAACTCGTATTGATTTTTCTCATAAAGGTCTGCCGCCTTCTCTAGACCTTGAAGAATCATTTCGTGTTCGATCACATTGGAGTCGAATGCAATTTTTGCAGATACAAGGGTTTTCTCTAATTGAGACTCATTGGCATAAAGAACATGTCCAACGATGTCATTCTTTTCAGCTGGATTGGTGACCTCTTGATCCAGCTCACCCTCGACATTGATTCCAGCAATGATTGATTTTGCTTCCCACTTATTACTAAGCCATGAGCTTTGATTTTCATAGAGTTGATCGATAGCATCCTGTTCAGTCAGAATGACGCTGCGTGAATTGTGACGATTATTTTTAAAGATGTCCTTTGGTAGTTGAATCTTGGAATGAGACCTTTCTGAATCCTGCTCTACCATTGTAAAGATATCACTTGCTAAACTTTCAGGACTGATACTTTCATCAAACAAATGATTGATAAAAGAACTGTTTGCGCCGTTTTCCAGTAAGCGCCTCATTAAATATGCTAACAACTCTTTATGGCTTCCGATTGGGGCGTAGACCCTTGAGTGAACCCTGTATTTATTTGAAATGACATGGTGCAAAGACTCCCCCATTCCGTGAAGCCTCTGAACTTCATAGCCTTCGTTATCGCCTGCCATTTCGCAGACACTGACGAGTGAGTGGGCATTGTGACTGGCAAATTGAGGGAAAATGTTGCCCCTCATCGCTAATAGTTTTTGAGAGCAGACTAAAAAAGAATAATCAGTATTTATTTTTTTGGTAAAGACCGGAAAATCAACATCCCCAAGAATTTGAGACTTCTTAATTTCGCTATCCCAGTAGGCCCCTTTAACTAGCCTCACCATTATTTTCAAATTGTTCTTTTTACAATTGCGATACAGCCAATCTATCACAAAGGACGCTCGCTTTTGGTATGCCTGAACAACAACGCCGAAGCCCTCCCAAGAAGAATTCCTAATTGTGTTCATCACTTTGTCAATAACATCTAACGATATGTCTAGACGATCAGCCTCTTCAGCATCAATGTTGATTCCTATGTTATATTTTTGAGCAATTTGAACTAACTCAAGGACCCTAGGTAATAATTCTGACATCACTCTCTCTCGATGCATAAAGTCATACTTTGGGTGGAGTGCAGAGAGTTTCACTGAAATGCCATTTGCCCCAGCGACTGTTTTAGATTTGTTGCGTTTACCAATTTCAATCAATGCATGTTTATAGGCTTGAAAATACTTATCAGCATCCTCCATAGTCCAAGCGGCCTCACCAAGCATATCAAACGAATAGAGACCATTTTTTACATCGCGATTCTTAATAGCACTGTTAATGGATTCTGCAAAAACAAACTGTTTAGCAAAAAATTGCATGACGTTGTTAGCGCTAAAACGTATCCCTGGCCTAGAGAGAATCTCTAAAGCTTTTTTAATTCTGCTCTTTATTTCTTTGTTACTTCCATGCGCAATCATTTTGTCAGCGATATTAAGCGCTAGAGTTGCAATGTTAACCATAGAAGATTTGCTGGTACCGATATGCTGAGACCACCCCTTCTTTGCAACTTTATCAATAAATAATTTATCCCTAGTCTTATTATCAGGAACCCTTAAAAATGCTTCCACTAGGGTCATGAGAGAGAGACCTTCATCACTCGTCAGATTGTATTCAGAGACGAACAATGACAGCAGATCAGGCTGACTAGAGGATCTCAGTTGTTGAATTAAGATAGAAGTGTTTGTTTGAAAGTCAATCCGTTGATCTGAGCTAGTAAGTTCAAATAATTGGAGATGCTTTATTGCATCGACCTCACTCATGACCCTTGCATCTCTCACATTGCATCTTACGGAAGAGTAATCAACTTTAAATTTGAGGTGTGCTTGACTTTCCATAACCAAAAAAATTGCTTTAAATATTTATATTTTATTTTATAAGTGATAGTGATAATGACTATTAAATTCAATATTAAAAGTTTTTTGTTATATTATTTTTATAATATAATTAACTTAATAACTAATATATTATAAATAATAGGAATTATGACTACTATCGATAACTTTGATCATAGAATACTTGAGCTTTTGCAGAGCGACGGACGAATGACTATCACCGATCTATCTGATCAGATTGGGTTGTCTAAAACGCCCTGCTTGAAGCGTGTTCAAAAGCTAGAGGCTGCAGGATATATTAAGGGGTATCAAGCAATCATTAATCATGATTTAATCGAAAATAATCACATTGCCTTTGTTCAGATAAAGCTCAACGATACAAAAACAAAAGCTCTCAATGCTTTCAATAAAGCCATTAAAGAAGTTCCTGAGGTTGAGCAGTGCCATATGATTGCTTCAAATTTTGATTATTTATTGAAGGTGAGAACTGAAAATATGGAGAGCTATAGAAAAGTTCTAGGGGAAAAAATTTCGGCACTACCACATGTTCAAAATAGCTCCACTTTTGTCGTCATGGAGGAAGTAGTTACTAGTCGATATGCCTAATTAAGAGAGTTTCGATTTAATGAGCTGTGAGACTTGACCCATATCAGCTTTACCATCCAGCTGACTTTTTAGAATACCCATGAGTTTTCCCATATCTTTCATAGAGTCCGCTCCTGTATCAGAAATCGCCTTAACGACAGCTGCTTTGACCTCATCTTCACCAAGCTGCTTAGGCATGTAATTATTAATAATTAACAACTCTGCCTCTTCAACCTCAACTAGGTCGGTTCGGCCTGCGTCTGAGAATTGAGAGATAGAGTCTTTGCGCTGCTTAACCATTTTTTGAATCACAGCCATGACTTGATTGTCATCTAAATCAATACGTTCATCTATCTCTTTTTGTTTGATTGCCCCGAGGATCATACGAATCGCTTTGAGGGCAGGTTTGTCTTGGGCCTTCATAGCCAACTTCATGTCATCAGTAATGAGTTGTTTGAGCTTAGACATATTGTTTCGTTTGCTTGAGTACTAAAAGCAAGGTTTAGTACATGCGTTTACGATGAATTCTGTTTTTTGACATTTCCTTGTGGGTTCTTTTAACTGCAGCGGCTTTTTTACGCTTGTTGACCCATGTAGGCTTTTCGAAAAATTCTTTTTTTCTTACATCTGTTATAACGCCTGCTCTGTCACATAGACGTCTAAAACGACGAAGTGCAATATCAAATGGTTCGTTCTCTCTTACTTTTATTGCTGGCATATGATAATTCCTTTAAGATTCTTTTTTTGCTGCTTTAGCTTCTTTCTTTGGTGCCGCAGCTTTAGCTTCTTTCTTTGGTGCCGCAGCTTTAGCTTCTTTCTTTGGTGCCGCAGCTTTAGCTTCTTTCTTTGGTGCCTCTACTACAACTTCTTCCTGACCTTCAAAGTCAACCAGCTGAACTAAAGCCATTGGTGCTTTGTCACCGGTACGAAAGCCTGCTTTCAAAATACGCACATAGCCGCCAGGACGATCCTTATAAAAAGGGCCTAGTTGCGTAAACAGTTTAGCAACCATTGCATCGTCTCTTAGTTTTGAGAAGATGTGACGACGGTTAGCAACACTGTCTGCCTTTGCTTTTGTAATTAAAGGCTCAATTACACGTCTAAGTTCTTTAGCTTTTGGTAAAGTTGTTTTGATTGTTTCATGCAATATCAAAGAATTAGCCATATTTTTAAACATAGCTTTCCTGTGCGATGAATTTCTATTTAGTTGTCTTCCTGACTTTCTGTGTCTCATTGTTTGTCCTTATTCACTCATTAAGTCAACTGGCGGCCAGTTTTCAATTTCAGTACCTAGCGCTAAGTTCTTTTCAGTTAAAACTTCTTTAATCTCATTAAGCGACTTACGACCCAAGTTAGGGGTTCTCAATAAGTCTTGCTCAGATTTTTGAATTAAGTCACCGATATAATAGATTTGCTCTGCTTTTAAGCAGTTCGCTGAACGAACTGTCAACTCTAGCTCATCCACTGCAGATAAATACATTGGTGGGAAATCATCTGATGTTGGTTGAGGCTCTTCTTCAATAACTGGCTCAAGCTCAACAAATGATGATAATTGATCTTGTAAGATAGTAGCAGCTCTTTTAACAGCTTCTTCTGCATCAATCGAACCATTGGTCTCGATAACAATGTTAAGTCTGTCAAGGTTAACCTTTTGCTCAACCCTTGCTGCCTCAACTGTAAAACTCACCCTTTTGATTGGAGAAAAACTTGCGTCCAACTGAATGCTACCGATCGTTTCAGAGTCAACATTCCTTGCAACCGCAACGTCATAGCCTACACCAGTACCAACTCCAAGAGTCATTCTGATTTTTCCGCCTTCATTAACCGTTGCAATAACTTTTTCAGGGTTGAATACTGAAACGTCAGTTCCATTTGCTTCAATGTCAGCAACAGTGAGCTCACATGGCCCTTCTTTTTCAATGATGACTGTAGCGCTCTCACTTGCATTAAGGCCAATTGATGCTTCTTTTAGGTTGAGAAGGATATCTAGTACGTCTTCCTGAACACCTTCAATTGTTGAAAACTCATGCATAACACCGTCAATCGCAACTTCTGTAATAGCAGAGCCAACCATTGAAGATAGTAAAGTTCTTCTTATTGAGTTCCCTAATGTATGGCCAAATCCACGCTCAAAAGGTTCTAGAACAACACGATATTCATTCTTAGATAATTCAACAGAATCGACTAGTTTTGGTTTTAAAAAATCTCTTGCACTTCCTTGCATATTTAATTCCTATTTAGAATAAAGTTCAACGATTAATTGCTCTGAAATATCAGAAGATAATTCATCACGTGCTGGTACGCTCTTGAAGACACCTTTCAATGCTTTGTTATCAACATCGACCCATTCAGCTAATCCACTTTGGCCAGAAATCTCAACAGCTAGTTGGATACGGCTTTGTTTTTTTGCTTTTTCTCTTACAGCGATCTCGTCATTTGCGCTGACCTGAAAAGAAGGAATATTCACCACTTTTCCATTCACAACAATTGACTTATGAGACACTAGTTGTCTAGCCTCAGCGCGCGTTGAAGCGAAACCCATTCTGTAGACAACGTTATCAAGACGACACTCAAGAAGCGATAAAAGGTTTTCACCGGTTGGCCCTTTCTTTGAGCTTGCTTTTTTATAGTAGAGGCTAAATTGCTTCTCTAAAACACCATAGATACGTCTAACTTTTTGTTTTTCTCGAAGTTGAAGACCGTATTCACTTCCCTTTTGACGACGCGCATTCGCACCGTGTACACCTGGGAGCTGTGTCAATTTACATTTAGAGTCAATAGAACGAATACCACTCTTAAGTTCTAAGTCAACACCCTCACGGCGTGCTAATTTACATGTAGGACCTGTATATCTTGCCATAATTTATCCTTATACTCTACGTTTCTTTGAAGGACGGCAACCGTTATGAGGTATTGGCGTCACATCTGTTATTGATTGAATTTTTAAACCCTGTGCATTAAGGCCACGAATTGCAGAATCACGGCCTGGACCTGGACCTTTCACTCTAACCTCAAGATTCTTCATGCCAAAAGCCTGTGCCTTCTCACCACAATTACCAGCTGCAACTTGTGCTGCAAATGGAGTTGACTTTCTTGAACCTCTAAAACCAGCTCCGCCAGAAGTTGCCCAGCAAAGGGTGTTTCCATGACGGTCAGTAATCATCACAATGGTATTATTAAAAGTCGCATGAATATGCGCAATACCGTCTGAGACGATCTTTTTTGATTTCTTCTTAGATGCTTGCTCTTTTGCCATAGTATCTTATGCCTTTATTATTTAATTAAACGACGCGGACCCTTTCGAGTTCTTGCGTTTGTTTTAGTTCTTTGGCCACGTAAAGGTAATCCCTTTCTGTGACGAATTCCGCGATAACAACCTAAATCTCTAAGGCGCTTGATGCTCATGGCAACATCACGTCTTAAGTCTCCTTCAACTTCATACTGAGCGACTGCTGTACGAATCGACTCTAACTGATCTTCAGTCAACGCTGATACCTTCGTACTTGGGTCTAACTTCAATGCTTCACATATTTGCTTTGATCTAGTTTCACCAATACCAAAAATGGATTGTAAGCCAATCACAATATGTTTATTTGTTGGAATGTTTATTCCTGCAATACGTGCCATATACTTTACCTATACCTCAAATAAATAATATTTTTGAATGGTCATTCCACTCAAAATTTTAAAGTTGAAAAATCGTGCAATTTTACTTTGTAAATTAAGCTGTGTCAATGCAATCAGCCTTGTCTTTGCTTGTGACGTGGCTCTTTACAGATGACACGAATGACTCCATGTCTCTTAATAATTTTGCAATCTTTACAAATTTTTTTAACTGATGCTCTTACTTTCATAACGTATCCTTACTTTAAATTAGCCTTGCGCATTAATCCATCATACTGATTTGACATCATATGAGATTGCGCTTGAGCTATAAAATCCATGACCACAACAACAATAATTAGAAGACTCGTACCACCGAAGTAGAAAGGCACATTCCAATATAAAATTAAAAACTCAGGCAGTAAACAGACCGCTGTAATATATATAGCGCCGACCGTTGTTAATCTTGAAGTGACAGCATCGATATAGTCAGCTGAGTGTTGCCCTGGTCTGATGCCTGGTATAAAGCCACCTGATTTACGTAGATTATCTGCCGTATCTTTTGCGTTAAATGTAAGCGCTGTGTAGAAGAACGTAAAAAACATAATAGCAGCACCATAAAACATAATATATAAAGGCTGTCCTGGGGAAATACTAGAGGTAATATCTGCTAACCATCCCATTCCCTCTGACTGAGAAAACCAACCGCCAAGAGTTGCCGGAAAAAGAATAATGCTCGATGCAAAGATTGGAGGGATAACACCAGCCATATTAATCTTGAGCGGTAAATAGGACGTTTGACCACCCACCATTTTTCTGCCTTGTTGCCTTTTGGCATAGTTGACAGCAATTCGTCTTTGACCGCGCTCCATAAAGACGACAAAAGCCATAACAAGGACAACCATTGCCAGCATTAGAACGAGTACAAATACGCTCAACTCTCCAGTGCCTACCATGCTGAATGTGTTTCCAAACGAAGCCGGTAATCCAGCAACAATACCCGCAAAAATGATCATTGAAATTCCATTACCAATACCTTTTTCACTGATTTGCTCACCGAGCCACATCAAGAACAAGGTTCCCGTTGTGAGAGTCACTACGGTTACGAAACTGAACGTTAGCCCTGGGTTTGTAACCAATGCAACGCCGCCTCCTGATTGAGACTGGAGTGCTATTGAAACGCCATATGACTGGAAAACAGCCAAAAACACCGTTCCCATTCGGGTGTACTGAGTGATCACTCTTCTACCGCGCTCTCCCTCTTTCTTGAGCTGCTCAAACCTTGGAACAACCGAAGTCATCAGGTTCATAATAATTGAGGAGGAGATGTAAGGCATGATCCCTAAGGTGAATATAGAGAGCCTCTCTAATGCACCGCCAGAGAACATATTCATCATTCCTAGAATACCTGTCCTGTTATCCTCAACCAGAGATGCAAGCGCAGTCTGCGAGATGAAAGGAATCACAATATGCGTTCCTAATCTGAAAACAATTAAGGCACCGACTAGGTAGAGGATGCGTTTTAGTAGATCTTCGCTCATCAATTACTCGCTTACCGTTCCTTTCGCAGCTTCAATCGCCACCTTAGCACCCTTCGTTGGCTTAATGCCAACCAGGTTGATTGCTCTATTAATTTCGCCTGAAAGCATGACCTTGACTCTAGAAATATTTTTAGTAACAAGGTTGTGTTGTTTGAGGACGTCAATATTGATATCCGTTTCTGTTAGTTTGTCGAGTTGTGACAAGGTAACCTGAGAAGTAATGATAGACACTCTTGAGGTAAAACCAACCTTAGGTAATCTTCTTTGAAGTGGCATTTGACCACCCTCAAAACCAATTTTAGTAAATCCACCTGAACGTGATTTTTGTCCTTTGTGGCCTCTACCAGAGGTTTTACCCATGCCTGAACCCATGCCTCTTCCGACACGTTTTCTGCTTGTTTTTTCACCCAATGCAGGCTTTAATGTATTTAAATTCATTTTTTAACCCTCAACTTTTAATAGGTAAGAAACCTTATTAATCATGCCTCTTACTTCTGGCGTATCCTCAAGAACAACTGTATGGTTAATTCTTTTTAAACCTAGACCCGTAATCGTTGCACGATGCTTTGGTAAACGACCATAGAAACTTTTAACCAAAGTAACACTGACTGTTGACTTTGTAGGTGCAGCTTTTTTTGCAGGTGCTTTTTTTGTCTCAGCTGTCTTCGTAGACTCAACCTTAGCTTCTGCTGCTTTCTTAGGAGCTGCTGCTTTCTTAGGAGCTGCTGCTTTCTTAGGAGCTGCTGCTTTCTTAGGAGCTGCTGCTTTCTTAGGAGCTGCTGCTTTCTTAGGAGCTACTTTCTTTTCTACTTTCTCCTCAGCCATCAGACTTCTCCAGTAATTTGTTCAACAGTTTTACCGCGCTTTGCAGCAACTATTTGTGGTGATGACATTTTAGTAAGGCCTTCAACAGTAGCTCTGACAACACTAATAGGGTTACGAGTTCCATTACATTTTGCTAATATATTGTGAACACCCACTGCCTCTAAAACACTTCTCATTGGACCACCAGCAATCACGCCAGTACCTTCAGATGCAGGCTGTAAATAAACTTTAGCAGCACCGACTGATGAAGTAATAGAGTAGTGAAGCGTGCCATTAACTAGTGGGACTGGCTTCATTGCTCTTTTTGCTTTGTCCATTGCTTTTTGAATAGCTAAAGGAACCTCTCGCGCTTTACCCGTGCCATAACCAACTTTACCGTTACCGTCACCAACAACAACTAGAGCTGAAAAGCCAAAAATTCTACCGCCCTTAACAACTTTAACGACGCGTCGAATATTTACCAGCTTTTCGATAAATTCACTTTCTTCTTTGTAATTATTTCTTTTATTTTCAGCCATTCTTTAAACCTTAAGTTCTCTTAATTAAAAATCTAATCCGCCTTCCCTTGCTGCCTCAGCAAGTGCTTTCACGCGACCGTGGTACTTAAAACCTGAACGATCAAATGCGACCTTAGAAACTTTAGCTTTTTTAGCAGCTTTTGCTATTAAATCTCCGACCTTAGAAGCAGCATCAACATTGCCACCATTTGTCATCTTAGAAGACACGCTCGATGCAGAAGCTAATGTCTTCGTTCCGCAACTACTGATAATTTGCGCATAAATGTGCTGAGATGATTTGAAGACACACAAACGCTCTAGATCTCTTTCAGCATGTTTAGCTCTAAATTTTGTTGCTCTTCTTATGCGAGCATCTTTTTTTGATAATTTCATTTAACTACCTTCTATCAATTATTTTTTCTTAGCAGCTTTACGAACAACCTGCTCATCTGTATAACGTACACCCTTACCTTTGTATGGCTCTGGCGGACGAAACGCTCTAATTTCTGCAGCGGCTTGACCCACTTTCTGCTTGTCTATTCCTTTAACAATCACTTCAGTCTGCGAAGGAGTCTCTACAGAGATACCTTCGGGTAACTTATAGTTAACAGGATGTGAAAACCCAAGAGTCAAATTCAAGACTTTGCCTTGAGCTTTAGCACGATAACCAACTCCAATTAAAGTCAGTTTTTTCTCCCAACCATCGGTAACACCTTTAATCAAATTAGCTGTATTTGCTCTCACTGTACCCGCTTGAGCCCATGCGCTTTTTTCTTCTTTTTTACTAACCTTAGTTGGCTCAAAAGTTAACACATTATCATTATTGGATATAAGAACTTGAGAATTGACATGCATTGTCATTTCACCAAGCTTTCCTTTAACGGACATAACGCCATCAGCATGAGTAATATTCACACCCTCTGGGATTGTAATTGGTGCTTTTGCAATTCTAGACATTATTAATCTCCAATATTATGAAACGCTACACAAAACTTCACCGCCAATATTTTGAGCTTTGGCAGCTTGGCCTGTCATAACACCCTTAGGGGTAGAAACAATGACGATTCCAAGTCCATTCATGATGCTTGGCATTTCATCTTTGCTCGCATAGTGCCTTAAGCTAGGCTTTGAAATCCTATCAAGTGTCTCAATAACTGGTTGGTCATCAAAATACTTCAACTTGATTACTAATGTTTTGTTAGACGCCTTATCACCTTCGATAGCAAAAGAAGTGATATAACCTTCATCTTGCAAAACACTAGCGATGGCAGACTTTAAATTTGAAGCTGGGATGCTTACTTGCTTTTTATTGACTGATTGTGCGTTTCTAATTCTAGTCAACATATCAGCTATTGGGTCAGACATACTCATATTAACCTCCTACCAGCTAGCTTTTGATAATCCAGGAACCTCACCATTCATGGTGCGCTCCCTGAGTTGTGACTTTGCCAAACCAAACTTTCTATAAAAACCATGTGGACGCCCAGACAGTCCGCAACGATTGCGTTGACGAACAGGAGAGGCGTCTCTAGGAAGTGCTTGTAATTTAATCACTGCCTGAAAACGATCTTCATCAGAGGTATGGATACTCTTGATCATTTTTTTCAATTCAAGACGTTTCTCTTTATATTTTTCGACCAACTTAGCTCGCTTTACATCTCTATGTATCATAGACTTTTTAGCCATTATTTCCTCCTTTGAATGGGAAATTAAACATCGCCAATAGTTTCTTAGCATCTTCATCATTTTGCGCATTCGTGGTAATAGCTATATCCATTCCGCGCACTTTTGTTACTTTTTCAAACTCAATTTCAGGAAACACAATCTGCTCAGTAATTCCCATGTTGTAATTACCGCGGCCGTCAAAAGACTTGTCATTGAGTCCACGAAAATCTCTTATACGAGGTATAGCAACATTCACTAAGCGATCAAGGAATTCATACATTCTCTCTTTTCTGAGAGTCACTTTACATCCAATTGCGTTGCCTTCTCTTAACTTAAAGCTTGCTACTGACTTTCTAGCAAGACAAGTCACAGGCTTTTGTGAAGAAATTAAACCCAACTCTTCAAGTGCACTTTCTAATACTTTCTTATCTCCCAATGCGCTACCTAGTCCCATGTTGATTGTAATTTTTTCAATCTTAGGAACTGACATTGAATTAGATACACCTAACTCCTCCTTAAGTTTAGGAAGAATTTCATTTTTATATTGTTCTTGTAATCTAGACACTTGTCACCTATTTATTTGTTATATCAAATTACGGCTTCGCCGCTTGATTTAAAAAATCTCTCTTTAACGCCTTCATCATTAACCCTAACACCAATACGATCTGCTTTTTTGGTCGTTGGATTGTAGATTGCAACGTTTGAAACACTTAATGGCATTTCTTTCTCTTCGATCCCACCCTGGATACCTTCTTGAGGGTTAGGACGAACATGTTTTTTTGCTAAATTAAAACCTTCAACAATAACTTTTGCTCCGAGAACTTTTGTCACTGTACCAACAGAGCCTTTATCTTTTCCAGCAATAACTATAACTTCATCATTTTGTTTAATTTTCATCATCACAAAACCTCTGGTGCAAGTGAAACAATTTTCATAAATTGGGCGCCTCTTAATTCACGCGTAACAGGGCCAAATATACGGGTACCGATTGGCTCTAATTTTGGATTAAGAAGAACAACGGCATTACTATCAAAGCGAATACGAGATCCATCTTTGCGGCGAACGCCTTGAGCAGTTCTAACGACTACTGCATCATAGACATCACCCTTCTTCACTTTACCACGAGGCGATGCCTCTTTAATACTGACCTTAATGACGTCACCAATATTTGCATAGCGCCGTTTTGAGCCACCTAATACTTTAATACACATAGCTCTAACACCACCACTGTTATCAGCTATATTTAATCTTGTTTGCATTTGAATCATATTCTTTCTCTCTAAAGCGCGACTATTTAATCAATACTCACTGATTTTTCAACAACTTCTACCAAGGCCCAATTCTTTGTTTTTGAGAAAGGCTTTGATTCAGAAACTCTAACTACATCACCCAGACCACACTCATTCTTTTCATCATGCGCATGAACTTTAGTGCTGCGCTTAATATACTTTTTGTAAATTGGATGACGCACCTTACGCTCAACCATAACAGCAATTGTTTTGTCGCGACTATTGCTTACAACCTTTCCTGTAAGGATTCTTTCTACTGCGTTAGTTTCACTCATGAGCTCTTCTCGTTAATTATTGTTTTAATTTGGGCAATCGCTTTTTTTGTTTTGCCAAGCCTAGATAAATCAGTTAACTGTGAAGTGCTCTTTTGCATACGAAGTTCGAATTGCTCCTTCAACAAAGTGATAAGCTGCTCATTTAACTGAGATACATCTTGATCTCTTAATTCTTTAACATCCATTACATTATTGTCCGTTTAATTACTGTTGTTTTGACGGGTAATTTGGCTGCAGCAAGCTCAAAAGCTTCCCTAGCAACAACCTCATCAACACCTTGCATTTCAAATAACATTTGACCAGGCTTAACCTGTGCGACCCAATACTCAACACTACCTTTACCTTTACCCATTCGAACTTCTAGTGGCTTCTTAGTGATAGGCTTGTCAGGGAAAACACGAATCCAAATCTTTCCTTGACGCTTAACATGTCTAGTCATTGCACGACGCGCAGCTTCAATTTGTCTCGCAGTCATTCGGCATCTTCCAGTGGCCTGTAGGCCAATTTCACCGAAGCTGACGTTGTGACCAGCCGCTAAACCGCGATTGCGGCTCTTCATGGTCTTTCTGTATTTTGTACGTTTAGGTTGCAACATTGCTATATTCCTTTACTTCTTTCCAATTTGTTTTGTGGCACCACGTTTTGAAACCTCTTCAATAGTGCCTTTGTTATGATCAAGAATTTCACCCTTGAAAATCCAAACCTTAATACCAATAACGCCATATTGCGTGTTCGCTCTGAAACTGCTGTAGTCGACGTCTGCTCTAAATGTATGAAGAGGGACGCGTCCTTCACGGTACCACTCTGAACGAGCAATTTCAGCACCATTTAATCGACCACTTACCATGACCTTGATACCAAGCGCTCCAAGTCTAGTAGCATTTCCAAGAACTCTTTTAACAGCACGTCTATACATGACACGCTTTTCAAGTTGCTGAGCAATATTTTCAGCAACCAATCGAGCATCTAGCTCGGGCTGCTTAACTTCTTCAATACTGATATGAACGGGTACACCCATTTTTTCTGAAACTACATTTTTCAGTCTTTCAATATCAGCACCTTTCTTTCCAATAACGATTCCAGGTCTAGCGGTATGAATAATGACCTTAGCAGTATTAGATAACCTCTCAATTGAAATTCGACTGACAGACGCTGAAGTCAACTCCTTAAATAAAAAGTCTCTTACTGCGATATCAGATAACAAATACTCAGAATAGTTTTTACTGCTGGCATACCACTTGGAATCCCAATCCTTAACAATTCCTAATCTAATACCTATTGGATTTACTTTTTGACCCATAATTATTTACTCGCTTACGCCAACACTAATGTGGCTGGTTCGTTTAAGAATTCGATTCGCTCTTCCTTTTGCTCTGGGACGAATTCGTTTCATTGTAGAGCCCTCATTTACGAAAACACTACTTACTTTTAACTCATCAATATCTAGACCGTCGTTATGCTCAGCGTTAGAAATTGCAGAACTTAAAACTTTCTTAACTAAGACTGCTGCTTTTTTATTGCTAAATGTCAAAATATTTAAAGCCTCTTCAACAGGCTTATTCCTAATCTGATCAGCAATCAATCTCACCTTGAAGGGAGAGATTTTTGCATACTTATGAATTGCTTTAACTTCTTTCATTTTTTAAACCCTATGCTAAAACTAGTTTCGATCACCTGAGTGACTTTTAAATGTTCTTGTTACGGCAAATTCGCCTAACTTATGTCCAATCATATTCTCGTTAATCGACACAGGAACATGAACTCGGCCATTATGAATAGCTATTGTAAGACCAATCATCTCGGGCACGATTACTGAACGGCGTGACCATGTTTTAATTGGTTTTCTATCATTACTATCTTGAGCCTTTAATACCTTTTGGATTAAGTGCTCGTCTACAAATGGACCTTTTCTAAGTGATCTTGCCATAATTACCCTTTATTTTCTTCTACGGACAATAAGCTTGTCAGTACGTTTGTTAGTTCTTGTTTTGTAGCCTTTAGTTGGTGTGCCCCATGGAGAAACTGGATGTCTTCCACCACTTGTTTTTCCTTCACCACCACCGTGAGGGTGATCGACTGGGTTCATAACAACACCACGAACTGTAGGTCTAACGCCTCTCCAACGAGTGGCACCTGCTTTTCCTAGTTTTCTTAAGCTATGCTCTGATTTAGATACCTCGCCAAGAGTCGCACGACACTCAGCCAAAACTTTTCTTACCTCACCAGAACGCAATCTGATTGTTACATAGTTACCTTCCTTGGCAACTAACTGAACTGAAGTGCCCGCACTTCTAGCAATTTGCGCACCTTTCTTAGGCTTTAACTCGACACAATGAATAACACTACCAAGCGGTATATTGCTCAAAGGAAGACTGTTACCTTTTTGAATTGCAACTGAATTTCCAGAGACAATTTTGTCTCCTGATTTGATACCTTTCGGTGCAATAATATAACGTCTTTCACCATCTGCATATAAGACTAGAGCAATGTTTGCACTTCTATTTGGATCGTATTCAATTCTCTCAACTGTTGATTCAATATCATCCTTATTGCGCTTAAAGTCAATAATACGATATCTCTGCTTATGGCCTCCACCTCTGTGCCTTACAGTAATCTTTCCGCGGTTATTACGGCCATTAATTCTATTTTTACTTTCTGTTAATGCAGCAAAAGGCTTACCTTTATGCAAGTCATTATCAACAACACTTACAACAAATCGTCTGCCTGGTGAAGTTGGTTTTCTTTTAATAACTGTTGCCATAATAAATTCTCTATGATGCAGTAGCGTCAATCATCTGACCTTCAGATACCTTAACGACTGCTTTTTTCCAATTAACACGCTGTCCAGTTTTACCTTTGTAAATTTTCTTTTTTCCTTTTACATTTGAAGTCGTAACGCCTTCAACAGTTACGCCAAACAATTCTTCGACTGCAGCACGTATTTCTCTTTTGTTGCTGTCCGTTCTAACCTTAAAAACATACTGATTGTTAGCCGTAGCTAGGGTAGTTTTTTCAGAAACGATTGGCCCAAGTAGGACGCTTAATACTTTTTCTTGATTCATAACATGGCCTCTACTTTCTTTAACGCAGCTTTAGTTAGAACTACATTCTCATAACCAATTAAACTTACAGGGTCGATACTTTGTGTATCACAAACACCGACATGGTACAAATTACGTGAAGACAAGTACAAGTTCTCATCCAACTCATCGGTCATCAAAAGAGCGTCCTTTAAATCCAAGGATTTCATGAGTGATGTGATGTTTTTTGTTTTAGGTTCTTTTATTTCAAGATCTGAAACAACTTTCAAACGGTCATTACGAAGGAGTTCAGAAAAAATAACGCTGATTGCACCCTTGTACATTTTTTTATTTACTTTTTGAGAGTAGTTGCGAGGCTGTGCAGCAAAAGTTACACCACCACTTCTCCAGATAGGACCTCTTGAGGTTCCTGCTCTAGCACGGCCAGTACCTTTTTGTTTCCAAGGCTTCTTACCACCACCGCTCACTGCTGCACGATTTTTTTGGGCCTTAGTTCCACTTCTTCCACCTGCCATATAGGCAGTCGTAATTTGATGTACTAATGACTCATTGTAGTCACGACCAAAAATATCTTCGGAAACTTCTTGTGAAGTAGATTTGTTTGTTTTTAAATTCAATACTTTTACTTTCATCACTAGACCTATATATAAACTATTTTTTAAGCTTCAGATTCTTTATCTTTGCTTTCGTCGGCTGCATCAGCTGACTCTGCTTTTGGCGCCTCTTCTGGAGCCGCTTCTTCAGCTGGTGCTGCTGCTTCAACTGGAGCCTCTGCTGCAGCTTTTGCAGCTTCAGCTTCTGCTATTGCCGCTTCGGCTTCTATGGCATCAGCAGTTAACTTATCTGAAAGCTCTTTGCTTACTTTAGAATTGACGTTATTTTTTTTGTCTGACAAAAATACTCTCACAAAGCCATTTTTTGACCCAGGAATCGCGCCCTTAACTAATAACAAATTACGTTCACTATCAACTCTTAAAATTTCAAGGCATTCTTCAGTCACTTGAGCGTTACCCATTTGACCTGCCATTTTTTTACCTTTAAAAACACGTCCAGGCTCTTGGCACTGACCGGTAGATCCAATAGCACGGTGAGATATCGAGTTACCGTGTGTTGCATCCTGCATACTAAAGTTGTGGCGCTTTACACCGCCTTGAAAACCTTTACCTTTAGATTGGCCAGTTACATTAACGAAGTGTCCTGCACCAAAAAACGAAATATCAAGATTAGGCATTGCTGAAATTTCATTATCACTGACTCTCATTTCCCATAGTCCAAGACCTATTTCTTGAGATGCCTTAGCGTAGTGACCTTTTAGAGAACTACTGACGCGCCCAATTTTAGCTTCGCCTTTTTTGTTAATCTTCTTACCAGTAGTCACTTGCACTGCATTGTAACCATCAGTGTTAACTGATTTAGTCTGCACTATGTGGTTAGGTTCTATTTTTATAACGCTTACAGATGCTGCTGAACCATCGTCAGCCATCAGTCGCGTCATTCCTACTTTTTGTCCTACTAATGCAATTGCCATTTTCTTAATCCTTTCTATGTCTATTAGTTAAGTTGGATTTTTACGTCAACTCCCGCAGCCAGATCTAATTTCATCAAAGCGTCTACGGTTTTATCTGTTGGACTTATTACATCCATCAACCTAACATAAGTTTTTAACTCATACTGATCTCTAGCATCTTTATTTACGTGCGGAGAAGTCAATACAGTAAAGCGTTCTTTCTTTGTAGGCAAAGGGATTGGGCCCCTTACACTAGCACCAGTGCGCTTAGCTGTCTCTACAATCTCTACGGCTGATTTATCGATTAAACGATGATCAAATGCCTTTAATTTAATTCTAATATTTTGATTGCTCATTTGCCTATTTGCCTTATCTAACTTCCGAAACGAAAAAACCGTCGATTATACAATAATTCGACGGTCTTAATTTAACTAATCAACTCGTAATCTTCGAGACGACGCCAGCACCTACCGTGCGTCCGCCTTCTCTAATTGCAAATCTTAATCCTTCTTCCATTGCAATCGGAGCGAGTAACTCAACTGTCATCTTCACATTGTCGCCTGGCATAA
>Ga0209360_1000240_pt1 | contig 49839 bp, 45 predicted proteins | sample SaaInlV_130m_DNA_3_FD_184651 | JGI IMG/M metagenome (GOLD analysis project Ga0209360, IMG submission 184651) | Marine microbial communities from expanding oxygen minimum zones in the Saanich Inlet - SI037_S3LV_130m_DNA (SPAdes) (version 2) | ecosystem: Environmental > Aquatic > Marine >... | reverse complement strand
ATTTGCTCCCCAAGGTACGTTACCGGTAATAAACACGTCTGATTCTCGGGTGTTGCGTTTTCGTACTTTTTCCAAAGCCTATGGTCTGGCAGGCATTCGTGTCGGCTATGTGATTGGTGAAGCCGCGCTGATCAATGAATTCAATAAAATCCGCAATCATTTCGGTGTGGGTTGTGTTGCACAAGCCGCATGCCTTGCGGCACTGGCCGACCAGGATTATTTGAATCAAGTGATTAACAAGGTGGCGCACGCGCGGGAGCAACTTTGCGAGATAGCGTCTGTGAACGGCCTCAACGCTTTGCCATCGGCCGCTAACTTTGTTGCGATTGATTGCGGTCACGATGGGGATTTTGCAGTGAGAGTACTGAATGATCTGATCGGACAGGGTGTTTTTGTCCGCATGCCCGGAATCGCACCTCTTAATCGATGTATTCGGGTTTCTGTAGGACACCCGCAAGATCTCAAACTTTTTGCCCGAGCGTTGCCCAAAGCACTTTTGGCGGCATCGCGATAAAACACCAGGACTCAAAGAGTTTCTTTTTATTTTTGCAGGAGACAAAGTATGTCGATTACATTGGAACACGCCAGAGCAGTTGTCGACGGCGCTATAGCGAAAGCCCGTGATCTGGAATTAAAGCCCGTCAGCGTGGTTGTGCTCGATGATCGGGGTTCGCTTGTCGCGGCTGCATCCGAGGATGGTGTTAGCGCGATGCGGGCCAGAATTGCCCACGGCAAAGCGAATGCCGCGATTCAACTTGGCATGGGAACACGCGCATTGATGAATAGGGCAGAACAGCAGGCTTATTTTATCCAGGCCATGAATGGTCTTGCCGGGGGCGATATGGTGCCGGTACCCGGCGGCGTGCTTTTGCGCGATGGATCGGGGGAGTTGCTGGGCGCCGTCGGCACCTCGGGAGATACTTCAGATAACGACGAGGCAGCGGCCCTGGGTGGGGTTGAAGCGGCCGGCCTTACCGCTGAGACCGGCTGATCAAGCGAGTCACCATTGGATTGCGACCTCCTGGTCGGGAGAGCGCGGTGACTACGAGGTGATTCTGGTGTCAGGCGGTCAGATATCGGTTGAGCGCCTTGATATGTTCTACACCGAGGCCACAGCAGCATCCGAGCATATTGATGTCTTGCGCGCGCCACTGCTTTGCCACATCTCGGTAGGCGTTGGGTGATATCACACCATCGAAAACCCACTCGTGTTTGCTGCGTTTTCGGCTTTTGTCACCCTGGTTATGGGCATATACCCCGGTCCATCCATCCCAGTCGTTCTTTAATGCGCTCAAGCAGTCACTGATCAGATCGACTTCTGTGTGCATGATGCTGATCAGTGGTATCTCATAGTTTTTCAGCGCATCCAACGCCTGCGGCAGGGGCTCTCCATTTCTCAGGCAAACTATTCCTTGATTGTCGATCGTGCAGGTGATCCCGACCCAGACTGGCAGGCCAGTGGTCATCGCCCCATCAAGAGTGACACACATCCGATCGATGTCGACCATCATCTCGAGCATGAGCAGATCAGCTCCGGCTTCTTTCATTATCTTCGCCTGTTCTGTAATACTTTCATTCAGTGTATTGAGTCCAGGCTTGTCGCCAGTCCAGCTCCAGTAAGAGATGCCTCCGGCAACGACGACATCTGGGTTTGCTGAGCGCTCCCTCGCCTCAACGGCTAACTCGACGCCGCGCCTATTCAGGGCATCGAAGTGTTCCGCCACACCGGCGTCATCCAGGGCGTGACGGGATGCGGCGAACGTATTGCTGATAATGATCTGCGCTCCGGCACCGATATAGTCGCGGTGCACTTCGCGCACAACGTCCGGGTGACTCAAGGCGCCGCCGCCGTTCCAGGCATTTTCGAGCTGGGGTACCCCGCGGCGTTCAATCTCGGTGCCTGTCGCACCATCAATCAGAATCAACTCGCCATCATCTAGACGTGTTGCCAATTTTTGATAACGATTTAGCATATAAGATCCTAAAGAAAGTGCAGTGTTTGCTGTTTAGGACAGCCCTTTGGGTTTGTGCTGCGAGTGCGCGTACATGGTTTCGGTAATGACCTCGAGTGAGCGACGCTGGTGTTCAATATTTTTTAGCGGGTCATCCGAGACTGGGCCAGTCTCAAGTTTAAAATGTCCGAAGTGATCCTCTCCACGAACCAGTATGGCAGTGTCCCGGGGCCCTTCCTTGACGGCACTCGTGGGTAGGTAATCCATCAGTAGCCCGATTCTCCGATCATCGGACTGGTTTGGGCTCGAAGCATGAATGATCGCATGATTGATTACGGTAGCCTCGCCTGGAGCGAGTTCGATATCGATAGCGCCTGATTGATCAAATGTTTCATCTATGTACTGTGCCCGCGACAGAATACTGTCAGGATCATTGCCCTCGCTGTGACCGAGTAACGGCCCCAGGTGAGAGCCCGGAATCACTCTAAGGCAGCCGCTTTTGCTATTGGCAGAGCTTAGCGCGAGCCAGCAGATGGAAAGAAAGGGTTTGAGTTTGATGTACGCAGTATCCTGATGCCACGCCGCGTGTTGACGGGTTTTGGGCTCTTTGATCCGGAATGTGGAATTCCAGTGTAAAAGATCAGGACCGAGAAGATCCTCTATCAGATCCAGCAATCGGGAATCGCGGGAAAGCCGGTCTATACACGGGAGTATGAGATTCGCCTTGAAGTCCAACTGTCCTTTGAGTTTCGGATAGTTTGTCTCGAACTGTTCAACTTGGGCGCGCAGGGCCTGCGCCTCGGATTCGTCCAGAATGCGAACCGGTGGTAAAAAGCCGTGCCGAGAGAAGTGTTCGATTTGTGCCGGGCTTAGGAATTTAGTTGGCATCTGCCCACTCCTTTTAGGCTGAAACGATGCTAAGGGGTGGGATCACCCAAGCATAACGCTCAAAAGTGTATGGGATATTGAAAGATATAACACTTTCGCGGACATTGAAAACCACGCGAGTTATCATTTGACCCACACTGGCGTCTGGACCGACTCGACAGTATGGTTGCGCCGCTCAATTTTCCCCTGAGATCTTAGATTATGTCTATGCTTTATCTGACACCATCGATTCGCCTTCGTAGAACGCCATTTTCCAATCGTGTAGATAGTGCTGGAGCGAAGGCATACACGATCTATAACCATATGCGGCTGGCGTCTTATTACGAGACGCCCGAGGAAGATTATCGACACCTTAAGACTGCGGTCCAGGTTTGGGATGTCTCCTGTGAGCGCCAGGTTGAGATCAAAGGTCCAGACGCGTTACGGCTGGTACAGATGACGACGCCACGTGATATGTCGCGGATGCAGGACGATCAATGTTACTACGTACCTATGGTCGACAGTGCCGGTAAAATGATGAACGACCCTGTTGCCGTACGTCTGGGCCAGGATCGTTACTGGCTGTCGTTGGCGGATTCGGACATGTTGCTTTACTGCAAGGGCCTTGCGGCAGGGTCTGGCCTCGATGTCGAGGTCTTTGAGCCGGATGTCTCACCGCTCGCGATTCAGGGCCCAAAAGCCGATGAATTGGTCTGCCGTGTATTTGGGGAAGAGATCATCCGTACCGGGTTCTTTCGCCACAAGACCATCAATTTTCAGGGTCAGGATATGATCATTGCCCGCTCCGGATGGTCTCACCAAGGCGGGTTTGAGTTGTACCTGGATGGTAGCGGATACGGAGAAGCCGTTTGGGATGCATTATTTGAGGCTGGTAAAGATCTTGATGTCCGGGCGGGTTGCCCCAATCTGATCGAGCGGATCGAGGCGGGCCTGCTCTCTTTTGGCAGTGATATCACCATGGATCACACGCCCTTTGAAGCAGGCCTGGGCAAATACTGTCATCTCGACAGCGCCACCGGTTTTCTGGGTCGTAAAGCTTTGTTAGATCTGCAAGAGCCAGCAAAGCAGATTCGAGCACTCGCGCTTGCTGGGCCAGCGGTGCCTGCGATCAATCACCCATGGCCTTTGCACGATTCCACAGGCAATATCGCTGGGTGTATCTCTTCTTCCACCTGGTCGCCAGACTTTGATACAAACGTGACTATCGCGATGGTTAAACGGGAACATTGGGGCGGGGGAACTGTGCTGACCGCCAAGGTTCCCGACGGGGATCGCAGCGCGATCGTGCGGGACAAGTTCTGGATTTAACTAATCTGCAAAATATAACGGTAATGAAAAATCCAGCAGAAAAACCAATAGGTCAAAAGAAAACCCATTATCCTGGGTTGGGCCGTGGATAAAACATCCGGGTCTGATTGGAGTGATACAGTTCAATGTAATATGGTTGCAAGCCCTTTATTTTTCTATATGAATCAGGAAAACCTTACGATATGGGATTAGATCAGGAACTGGCCGGATTGCTGGTGGTATCAATGGAGCAGGCGGTTGCTGCCCCGTATTGCGGTTTGATGCTGGCCGATGCCGGGGCGAGGGTGATTAAGGTGGAGCGCACAGAAGGAGATTTTGCCCGCGGATACGATCAAGGAGCCGATGGAAAAAGTGTTTTTTTCTCCTGGCTTAACCGAGGCAAGGAGTCTATCTGTATTGATCTCAACCAAGACGCTGATGAAGCGCTGTTGCGGTCTATGCTTAAACAGGCCGATGTGTTTTTGCACAACCTCGCGCCGGGGGCGCTTACCCGCCGTGGTTTTGGTGGCGAGGCGCTGCGTGAACACAACCCTGGCCTCATCACCTGTGAGATCAATGGATATGGTTCGTCTGGTCCGGGTGCCAGGAAGAAAGCCTACGATTTTTTGGTACAGGCTGAAAGTGGGATCTGTGCGATTAATGGTACGCAGGAGCAACCGGCACGGGTGGGTATTTCCATCTGTGACATCGCTTCTGGCCAAACGGCGTTTTCTTCGATTCTGCGTGCGCTGATTCAGCGCGGCCGCACTGGGACAGGAGTCGATATTTCCATTGCCATGTTCGATGTCATGGCGGATTTCATGAATTTTCCGCTGTTGGCGCATCGTTACCTTGGCGGTGCACCGCAAAGAATGGGACTGACGCACCCGCTGATTGCGCCTTATGGAGCATACACGGTTAAAGATGGCAGCCACATTCTGATTGCGATCCAGAGTGATCGTGAGTGGTGCAGTTTCTGTGGCGCCATATTGGGTCAGCCCGAACTCGGCGCTGATGCACGTTTTGTGAATAACACTGAGCGGGTCAAGCATCGTAAAGCGATGGACGAGATAATCAATGGCGTGTTTGGCAGCCATTCTGCTGATCAGATGAGCCAGTTGCTGGACGATGCGAAAATAGCCAATGCCTGCTTGAGCAGCGTCGAGGATCTGTCCAGTCATCAACTGATTCGAAACCTTGTCGCCGATTTTGGCGGCACCAAGGTTAATATGGCGGATCTGCCGGTGGTGACGGATGGCGAACGTCCAACGCTTGTCCCCGCGCTTGACCAGCACGGCGAGTCAGTCCGATCAGAGTTTGCTGCCTAGTCGACAGGTTCGATTGCAACAGTGCGATAAAGCAATAAAGCTTTGGCCCGCAACCTTCGAATATCAGGATTCATGACTCATGAGTACTAAACCCCCAACCTATATGCTGGATCACCCGGAGATCCGCGATAGCGTGACCCGCCTGTGTGAGGGTTTTCCCGGTGAGTACTGGCGTAAATGCGATCGCGAGCAGGATTATCCCCGCGAGTTTGTCGAGGCCTTGACCCAGGCCGGATTTTTGAGCGCGCTTATTCCCGAAGAGTTTGATGGCTCTGGCCTGCCTTTGTCAGCCGGCGCGGCGATTCTCGAAGAGGTTCATCGCTCTGGTGGCAATGCCGGAGCCTGTCATGCACAGATGTATACCATGGGCACACTGTTGCGCCATGGCTCGCAGTCGCAAAAACAGCAATATCTGCCAGCCATCTCCTGCGGCGAACTGCGGCTGCAGGCCTTTGGCGTCACCGAGCCGACCAGCGGGACTGATACCACCGCATTGCGCACCACAGCGCGCCGTGAAGGCGACCACTATGTGGTGAATGGTCAGAAGATCTGGACTTCCCGTGCCCAGTATTCAGATCTGATGATCCTGTTGTGCCGCACTACACCGCGCGAGCAGGTTGAGAAAAAAACTGACGGTCTTTCGGTGTTGCTGGTAGATATGCGCGAAGCTCGGGGCAAAACGCTGACTATCCGCCCGATCCGTACCATGATGAATCACGCGACCACCGAGATCTTCTTTGATGATATGCGCGTGCCGGTCGACAACCTGATTGGCGAAGAAGGCCGAGGGTTTCGTTACATATTATCGGGCATGAATACCGAGCGGATTCTGATCGCAGCCGAATGTATTGGTGACGCCAAGTGGTTTATTGAAAAAGCCACTGCCTATGCCAGTGAGCGTTCTGTCTTTGGCCGGCCCATTGGTAAAAATCAGGGGGTACAGTTTCCTATCGCCCGGGCCTATGCCCAGATGCGTGCGGCAGAGCTGGTGCTGCGAGAGGCAATCCGGCTTTACGATGCGGGTGAGAACCCGGGCGAGGAGGCCAATCTTGCCAAGATGCTGGCTGCAGATGCTTCCTGGGCTGCTGCAGAGATGTGCGTGCAGACTTATGGTGGCTTCGGATTTGCCGAAGAATATGACGTGGAGCGCAAGTTTCGCGAGGCCAGGCTATACCAGGTTGCCCCGATCTCGACTAATCTGATCCTGAGTTATCTGGGTGAGCATGTACTGGGTCTGCCGCGTTCTTACTGACAAATCGATAGAGAAAAAAATGACAACCCACGACCAGGAGATAGTTCAGTCTCGACGCAGTTTTATCTTCGCTCCAGGATTAAGACCCGAGTTGTATCCCAAGGCGCTCGCCTGTGGAGCGGACATTGTTTGTGTCGAATTGGAAGATGGTGTTGCGCCTCACGATAAGGACGAGGCGCGTGAGAAGACCATGGCGCTTTTTGCAGAACCACAGGCAGACGATGGCGTGGAGCGCATCGTGCGCATCAACTGCGTGCGATCAGCCGTGGGTCTGGATGATGTTCAGGCAATTCTTGCGACAGACACACCGCCACCGGCTCTGATGCTGCCCAAGGTGGTTTCCCCGGATGAAATTGTCTGGCTGGATGACCTGCTGACTGAGCGGGGCCACGATACCCGTTTACATATCATCATCGAAATGAATGCAGGGCTTGAGGCTGTCTTTGACATCGCCAGGGCTAGCTCCAGGATTGATGCTTTGTTTTTTGGCGGCGTTGATATGTCGGCAGATTTACGCTGTAAAAATACGTGGGAGCCCTTGCTCTATGCGCGTTCGCGCGTGGTTCACGCGGCAGCCAGCGTAGGTATTGATGCTATCGACGTGCCCTACCTGGATCTGGATGATCTGGAAGGCATGAAAGCCCAGGCGCAACTGGCAAAAGAACTTGGATTCAGTGGTAAGGGCGCGGTGCACCCCAAGCAGATCAGCGCCCTGAATGAAGTGTTTACCCCATCGCCTGAAGAAGTGGCCAAAGCGCAGAAAATCCTGGCGGCGTTCGAGGAGGCCAATACTGGATTGGTTGTTGTCGATGGCAAGTTGATCGAAAAACCAGTGGTTCGCGAGATGCAGCGGATCGCCTCAGTGGGCAAACGCGCTTACCTGAAATGAGGTACATGTAGTGCGCGGCAGGTTGAAGCTGTTTCAGCCTGATTTCATGTCAGCACTTGGATTGACTGTTGCCTAACGAGAGGCGGCTGCTTGAGAAAAATTGTAACAGGACGTTTATGTTTTCTGCCTCGCTGGATAATTAATGTTTAACACTTGGCTCAGTAGAACTATGATTACAAGGTGGGCAAACATCCCAGAAACGTCACCTGAAAAAACTATGATTAGTTTGAGCTTACCGGCGCCGAACAATGGAAACTGAGACTGACGCATACACCAGCCTGATGGAGGTTGTTCGCAACCGCATGACCAATCGGGCCTTTGACCCCGACAGCATGATACCGATCGAGCATTACGAGATGATTCTCGAAGCAGCTCGCCACGCCCCTTCAGGCGCAAACGCCCAGCCTTGGCATTACATTGTGGTTACTGAACCCGAGACCAAGAGCCTGCTGGCAGATCGCTTCAAGGCTGAACAGATCGCCCGGGCGCGGGCAAAGATGAAGTTTCCAACACCTAACTACGAAGGTATCCGGTCGGCGCCAGGGGTAATCATCGTGGTCGCGGATTTCCGTTTCGTAAAAGCTTTTCCAGTTCTTAACGATGGCTCGGACACAGACCGGATGTACAAGCAGAATGCCGAACGGATACTGCTACAGAGCGTTGCGGCTTCAGTTATGTCAGCGCACCTGGCAGCCTCTGCCCTGGGCTACGCAGTATGGTGGATAACCGCCATAGGCCAGAAGGCCATTCAGGAGGAGCTCAAACCGCTACTCGCCGTTCCCGACGAACTGGACATCATCGACATCATGTGTTTTGGGTCACCGCTTAAATCCTCCTACAAGCGCTGGAAAAAGGATCTCAACCAGATCCTCCACTGGGACCGTTTCGACCCATCGCTGTTTCCGACTGACGACGATATCGATACCTGGATCCGGGAACACCGGCATCACGTCATGTACCGGGACGAATCACGAATCGACTGATCTAATCTGTCGAGATGTTCACAGGCCCACACGCAGGGCCGGCAAAGACAATTAAAACGATTAAAACGATTAAAACGATTAAAACGATTAAAACGATTAAAACGATTAAGACGATTAAGACGATTTGAACCTAACCGTCTTTCATAACCGTAACTCCGTAGGAGTTCAGCCGTGAGTGCATAGGACTGCACCACACGACAATTTCACAGCCAGTGGGTTAGTGAGGCGTGATTAGGCAGATGTGTTTTACGTCAGCATCTCGCCTTACGTAAATTTTATCGAATCAATACGGAGAAAATGTTTTGCCAACTGCATTAGTACAAGGTCGGATCGCTGTTCAGTACGAACACCTCTTAAGAGCGGAATTAAACGATGATTGGAAAATACTTGTGTGGGATCCGTCGTGCAATGGACCCGATGAGTTTATTGCCATGGCGCTTGAGGCAGATGCCATCATCGGCGGAAAAATACCCACACCAAATTGGCCGAACATACCGAAACTCAAAGTGTTTCAGATTCCGTGGACCGGATATGACTTTTGTTCACCGCAAACGATGCCAAATGGCATTCCTGTGTGTAATTGCTATGAACATGAAACAACGATAGCCGAATTTGTCCTTTGTGCCATGCTCGAAACCAAAATTGGATTGCGCCAAATTGACCAACGTTTTCGGGCTGAAGGATGGGGCGGCAGACAGCCAGGCTCATCTTTGAATCACGGAGAAATTCGCAATCGGACCGTGGGCATCGTGGGTTACGGACATATCGGTAAAGAGGTTGCGCACCGCGCTGCGGCCTTTGGTATGCGAGTGATCGCGATCCGCCGATCGAAACACAAAACCATACCCCCGCTTGATTGGCTGGGAAGCACCGACCAGCTCGATCAATTACTCGCTGAAAGTGATTTCGTTGTGGTGGCCTGTGATATGAATAAAGAAACCATAGGCATGATTGGGGCGCCCCAATTGGCCAGGATGAAGCCCGACAGCGTGATCATTAATGTGGGCCGTGGCCGGGTCATAGACGAAGAGGCTCTTTACCAGGCGCTGAAGGATCGGTCGATTGGCGGTGCTGTCCTCGACGTTTGGTACAACTATATTGGTAATGACAAAGAAGATGTGTGGCCTTGTAATTACCCATTCCAAGATCTTGACAATGTCATTCTCAGCGCACACGAGAGTGCAGCGTCACCAGAGCAACTGGAACGACGATGGAAGTTCGTAGCGGATAATCTGCAGCGGGTGGCAAATGGCGGGCAGCCAGAAAATCAGGTTTTTCTGGGAACGGCGACGGCGGGCCTATAAAAAAAGCGTTTGTGCCTGTTTCAGGCTGGCCCATCGGGGCGGGGGCTGATACACCGTAACGCGGGTCTCAGCTCAGCGCTTTGGTCAGTGCCTGCGCACCGTCGCGCAGGGCCTGCGTTGCTTTATCCAGCAAGCGACTGTAGTGGATAAAACTGTGTAGAACACCGGTGTAGACCTCAAGGTGTGCAGGCCTGTTGGCCTTTCTCATAGCCTCATGTAAAGCAACAGAGTCGTCGTGCAGCGGATCGCACTCGGCGGCAGCGATAAAGGCCTGCGGCAGGCATGCGATATCTCCGCTTAACACATTAAAGCGTGAATCTGCATGATCGCTCGAGTTCCCGAGATAACTGTCCAGGTAGAACGCTTTTTCCTCGCGGGTAAACTCGTAGTCGGCATTGCCGTATTGCTGCCATGACCGCGAGCCTGTCAGGCCATACGCCCCATAATAAAGTAACAGGAACCGTATCGCCTGGTGGTCTCGTTGGTGGTGCAACTGGGTTACGGCAACAGCCATGTTGGCACCCGCAGAATCACCGCCCAATGCCAGGCGGGTAGGGTCAAGACCGTGGTTGTGGCCCGAGGTTTTAAGCCATTGGATAACCGCCAGCGTTTCGTTGATGGCGACCGGGAATTTGTGCTCCGGCGAGAGTGCGTAATCGATGCCAACCACAACTGCACCGGAGAATGTCGCTAAAAGGCGCATGACACGGTCGTGGGTATCCAGGTTTCCCACGACCCATCCCCCACCGTGCAGGTAAAGCAGGGTAGGGCGCGGATTCTGATTGAAAGGCCGATAGATCCGCAGCGCGATATCTCTTAGGGGGCCAGGCACCGACAACGCTTCCACGCTGTCCATCTTCGGCTTTATGGCATTCCACCATGCCCGCTCGTGGTTATAGTTCTTGCGAATGTCGTCGATCGAAAGATCGCCCAGATCTTGCGGGCCGAGGGTGAGAGTACGGCGCTTTTCCATCACCGCAATCATCTGCGGATCCAGGGTTATAGGTATGGCGGGCATGCTGAATAGTGACTGAAACTTTTTTGATGCCGGGCTATTTAAGCGCGAATCCGGGCCATGGTCGGGTCGTACAGCGGTTGCAGATGAATTTCACAGGGCACCTGGATTCCAGCTACCTCCAAAGTGTATTCGCCATTTTTTAGAAAATCATGGTCGACACCACTTGCGTTACGCACATAACCGTAGCCGATACTGCAGCCAAGCGTATGACCATAGCCGGCACTGGTCAGCCAGCCCACCCGTTCGCCATTACGGTACAGTGTTTCGCGCCCGATCAGATTGATCTGCGGGTCTTGCACGGTGAAGCAGGCCATTACTTTTTTAAGCCCATCACGGCGTTGTTGTTGTAGCGCAGCTTTACCCAGAAAATCAGTTTCGCTTTTCAGTTTGACCGCCCAGCCAAGTCCCGCCTCCAGCGGCGTGTGATCCGGCGAAAGATCAGCGCCCCAGGCGCGGTATCCTTTTTCCAGCCGCAGACTCTCGATCGCGCGATAGCCGGCGTTGTGTATTCCCAGGTCGTCCCCAGCCGACATCAGCGCCTGGTAGACCTTAAGGGCATTATCCACCGGGATGTGCAGTTCAAATCCCAGTTCGCCCACATAAGTCAGGCGCAATACGGTGACAGGACTATCGCCTACCCGCAGATGACGCACTCTGGCAAAGGGAAAAGCCTCGTTGTCGACAGGGTCAGTTGTGACGCGGCTTAGTACTTCCCTGGCTTGGGGGCCCATCAGTGACAATACGCTCAAGGAATCGGTCTCATCGGTGATGCTGGCATCCAGATGAGTTGGAATGTTGCGTCGAATCCAGTGGTAATCATGGGTCACGAAACCGGTTCCAGTCACCATATAGAAACGGTCGCTGTCGATTCGCGCTACGGTCAGATCGCTTTCGATTCCGCCGCGGCTGTTAAGCAATTGGGTGTAGATAACAGAGCCGACCGGGCGATCGATACGGTTGGCGCAGATCCACTCAAGGGCCGCACAGGCATCGGCACCGGTGACCATGAACTTGCCAAAAGAGGTTTGATCAAAGACGGCAACCCGTTCTCTGGCAGCCTCGTGCTCAAGGGCCGAGTAGCGCAGCCAGTTCTGGTGGTTAAAAGAGTATTCATCTTCAGGTTCTACACCTTCGGGCGCAAACCAGTTAGGTCGCTCCCAGCCCAGTTTTTCGCCAAAGCAGGCACCCTGCGCTCGCAGTGATTCGTAAAGTGGTGATCGTCGGAAAGGTCGTCCGGAATCGTGCTCCTCAAACGGCCAGGCAATGGTGTAGTGTTTTCCATACATTTCGTAGGTGCGATTGCGCACCCAGCCTATATCGTGGTGCGGCTTACCGAAGCGCCGGATGTCCACTGGCCACAGGTCATAGGGTGGTTCACCACCGATAATCCACTGCGCAAGTGCCTGTCCGGCACCACCACCAGCGGCGATGCCAAAGGCGTTAAAACCTGCCGCAACAAAATAGCCAGCGAGTTCCGGTGCTTCGCCGAGAATAAAATTGCCATCGGGGGTAAAACTTTCGGGGCCGTTCAGCAGTTCCTTGATTCCTGTGTGCTGTAGTGCTGGCACGCGCGGCAAGGCAAGCGTCATAAGCTCTTCAAAGTGATTCCAGTCGGAGTCAAGCAGCGAGAAGGCGAATTGATCGGGAAAGCCCTGTTGTGCCCAGCCGATTGGGTTTGGTTCGTACCCACCCATAACCAGTCCGCCTACTTCTTCCTTGTAGTAGGTCAGCCGATCAGGATCTCTTAACGTAGGCAGGTCAGGCCGTACCCCTTCAATGGGCTCGGTAATCAGGTATTGGTGCTGCACCGAAACGAGTGGAATGTTAACGCCCGCCAGACGACCAAACTCGCGCGCCCACTGGCCAGTACAGTTGACCAGCACTTCGCAGTCGATAACCCCCGAAGTGGTGTCTACCCCTTTTACCCGGCCGTTCTCAGAGCGAACAGCGGTAACGGTCACGCCTTCGACTATGGCCGCTCCGGCATCACGGGCACCTTTAGCCAGCGCCTGGGTGATATCTGAAGGGCTGGCCTGGCCATCGGTCGGCAAAAAGGCTGCGCCGATCACGTCACTGATATCCATTATTGGCCACAGATCCTTGGCTTCACCGGGGGTTAGCAGGTGCATCTCAAGGCCGAAGCTGCGTGCCGTGGTGGCTTGGCGCTGTATCTCAGTCAGCCGCGCTTCAGTGCAGGCCAGCCGTAGTCCTCCGTTCATCTTCCAGCCGGTTGCGAGCCCGGTCTGGACTTCAAGTTGGTTGTACAACGTAATCGAGTGGCCCAGCAATTGGGTGATCCCGGCCTGACTGCGCAACTGACCGACAAGGCCTGCCGCATGCCAGGTGCTGCCGCTGGTCAACTGATTACGCTCAAGCAACAGCACGTCCTTGTAGCCCATTTGGGCGAGATGATAGGCGGTGGAGCAGCCGGCAATGCCGCCGCCGACCACAATGGCACGGGTGTGCCTAGGTAATTTACTCATATCAGTCAGTGTTGATGTTGTATGTCCCGCAGCAGATGGCATGCGTTCGGGTCAGCATTGTGTATTAGTGACGGGCCTGGAAGGCAGACCATTGTGCGGTAAAGCGCTCCAGGTTCTCGTTGGTGTACTGGATAAAATCAAAATCAATAGTCGAGTGAATTTCCGACACCATGCTCCACAGGCTCTCACGTAATAAGGAAGCGCACTTCATGGCTTCATAGGCGCGGCGAATCTCTGGGGGCACCTTTGAGTTGAAATAGTGGTTAAGAAGCCAGTCTTCCTGCTCTGGGGGCAGGGCATTGTTGGATGCAAGGTTCGCCAGATCAAACAGCGGGCTGTTGTAGCCGGCATAGTCCCAGTCCACCAGCCAAAGTCTTTGACCGTCGTCCAGAAAATTGGCTGGCAGCAAATCGTTGTGGCCGTAAACCAGGTTCACGGGGCCCACAGTCTTTTCCAACTGCTGGCTTTTATCGAGCAGGGAAGGCAATTGACCGATCATGCGGCTTTTGCCTTCCACCAGCGTGGCTGCGTAATCACGAATGACATGAAACACCCAGAAGATAAGCGCTGGTCCGCGCATGCTTTGCGCCATTTCCTGGTGACAAGTATGCAACATGGGCACGATTCGCTCGAGCTGGTGTTGCTGCCTGACGTCTTCGTCACTTAAGGTTTTGCCTTCGATAAAATCCAGTACCAGGATGCCTGGTACCCAGTGCAGTACCTGCGGAGACAGACCCACCTGAGAGGCCGTCCGGCTCGCTTGCAGTTCATTGAACCGCATGACTCCGTGCAGCGGTATATCGTTGCCGACGCGTACAAAGTATTTGCGTTCCTGGTCAGCGACCGCAAAATTCTGGTTGGTGATGCCGCCGCTGACCGGCTCGAGAGAGATTTCCCCTTTCCAGTAGTCAAGGTTCTTTATTGCTTTTGTCGGGTCGCGGCTCATGTGTATTGTCCTGTCTTGAGAGGTTTAGGCTGGCAGTCCGAGTTTCATCTTCTTTTTATGAGACCACTGGCTGATGAAGCGATCGGCGACGATGGCGATGCAAGCCACGCAAACTCCAGCCACAATACCGCCCCCAGTATCGGCCTTGGTCAAGGCAATATAGACTTCTTGTCCAAGGTCTCGCGTCCCCACCAGCGCTGTGATCACCAGCATCGACAGGGCCATCATGATGGTCTGGTTGATGCCAAGCATTATCTGCGGCAGGGCAATTGGCAGCTGTACTCGCCATCGAATCTGGTTTGGAGTGCAGCCCATGGCTCTGGATGCTTCAATCAGATGGGCAGGCACCTGCTGTATACCGAGTATGGTGTAACGAATAGCGGGGGCTACCGAGTAGGCAATGACGGCAAGCATTGCCGCAAAGTCTCCTACCCGAAAAAGCATGACAACCGGTATCAGATAAACGAAGGAAGGCAGCGTCTGCAAGGTATCGATTGCAACTTGAGCTGCTCGGTTAGTTCTGGAATTACTGGCAGCAAGGATGCCAATCGGGATGCCGATACATGCCGCAAAAAGCACAGACACGCCGCACAGATAGACGGTAATCATTGCCTTACTCCAAAGGCCGACTGCGGCAATAAAGACAGTAAGCGCCATACCCAAAGCCGCCAGACGGAACCTTCCCAGTCGGTACCCTATCAGGGTGATTACCGCTATAGAAATGACCCAGGGCGTTTTAAGTAAAAAGTGTTTTACCGGCATCATGATGTGGATCAGAAGGAATGTCTTAATGGCTTCAAGCTGGTCAAAGAAGTTGATATTGATCCACTTGACCAGGTCATCCCAGAAGTGACTGGTCGTAATTTGCAGGGATTCGGGGTAAACCCCGAGGGCCGGATAGAAGTGACTGGCAGGCCATGAAATCAAGAGTGTGATCAGCACGACCAGGGTAAATTGGCTATGGCTCAATAAGCGGCGACTTTGTGAGAGTCGGGAAGTCTGTGGCCGGTCCGCGAAAGCCTGACTTAAGCGGTCAAGCGCAATCGCCAGAAAAGTGATCGCGAGTCCTGCCTCAAGACCGTCACCGATAGCCAGACGTCTGAGAGAACTAAGTACATCAAAACCCAATCCACCAGCACCGATCATCGACGCGATGATGACCATGTTCAGCGACAGCATGATTACCTGGTTTACGCCGACCATCAGAGATTTCTGGGCCACAGGAACTTGAATCTTACGCAGCAGTTGCCCACGCGCGCAGCCTGCCATATTGCCGTATTCCACAAGTTCCACGGGCACTTGTTTTAACGCCAAGATCGTAACTCGGACCATTGGTGGCGTTGCATAAATCATGGTGGCGATCATTGCGGCGACCGGCCCAAAACCAAAAAGAAAAAGCACCGGAACGAGATAGGCGAAAATGGGCACCGTCTGCATCAGGTCGAGCACCGGTGTTAGCCATTTCTCGAATACAGGATGCCGGTACGCAGCAATGCCCAGCACAAAGCCAATGCTGACACCCAAAGGCACCGCAATCACAATCGAGCTGAGGGTAATCATGGCACTATGCCACTGACCAAAGAGTGCGAGATAGCCAAAGCAGCCAGTAACCAGCACTGCAAGTCTTGTACCGGACAAATGAAAAGCGAGTAATCCAAAAATGATGATTACAGCTATCCAGGGCGCTGGCGACAGTACAATCGGAGCTCCCGGCTCGGTAGAAAAAGTGAACCCCGTAGCCAGCAGGCTGTTGGCCGCCGACAGTGGCCATTCAAGTAACCAGGCAATCGAGCGGGTAAGTTCCTTGAATGTGAAAAACCCAAGATCGAATTCCTTTATCAGCCACTGCATCCAGTCGCTGATGACGAATCTTAAAGGAATGACCCAATCACGCGGATACTCGACAAGGTAGGGGGCCTGATCCTGGGCAAAGAAAAGAAAGATTCCCAGCGTAATAATGACCGCGAATATTCCCCAAAACCACGATGGTGTCTGCGCGACATCATCGAAGCCCTGTCGCGCTTCCATACTCAGTTCGTCCGTGGGGGTTCGTTCCCAACGAGCACATCAAGCACCGCTTGGTTGTCTACCGCACCGATGATTGCACCATCATCGTCGGTCACGCCCATATGGCGGTCAGAATTTACGGCGCGGTGGGCCAGGTCTTGAACCTTGGTGTGGTGCGCCAAAGTCTCATCCAGTGATTCTCCTGGTGTGACCGGGCGCATCACGGTTTTTGCAGACAGCACTTTGGCGCGCGAGACATCCCGTGTAAATTCTGCAACGTAGTCTGTGGCCGGATTCAGTATCAGGTCTTCTGGGGCACCGATCTGGATGATTGCGCCATCTTTCATGATGGCAATACGATCTGCGAGCCGGATCGCTTCGTCAAAATCGTGGGTAATAAAGACGATAGTTTTGCGGAGCAATCCTTGCAGGCGAAGGAATTCGTCTTGCATTTCCCGTCGAATCAGGGGATCCAGTGCAGAAAACGGCTCGTCCAGAAACCAGATATCCGGTTCTACTGCCAGAGAACGCGCTATACCGACCCGCTGCTGTTGGCCACCGGATAATTCGCGGGGGTAGTAATCTTCCCGACCCGAAAGCCCGACTAACTCGATCATGTCGAGCGCGCGCTGCTGCCGTACCGATTTTTCAACACCTTGGATCTCAAGAGGAAAAGCAACGTTTCCCAGTACCGAAAGATGTGGCAGCAACGCAAAGTGTTGAAATACCATGCCCATCTTATGTCGACGCATCTCAGTGAGTTCTTTCTCCGATATCGCCAACAGGTCCTGGCCCTCGAAAAAGAGCTCCCCAGCTGTAGGTTCGATCAGGCGGCTCATGCAGCGCACCAGAGTTGATTTACCAGAGCCAGACAGGCCCATAATGACAAAGATTTCCCCGCGATGGATATCAAGGTTTGCATCCCGGACTGCCGCAATCAGCCCGGCCTTTTGAAGATCGGAGTCCGCTGGGGAAGTGCCAAATTTCTGAAGAAACGAGTTGGCATCCTCGCCGAAAATCTTCCAGATACCCTGAAGGTGTAATGCGTGTGGAGGGGAGGGCGTTGTCCTGGTCATTTTTCTATATAGCGTTGGCTGGCTGGAGGTGATACCTGGGTTGTGGCCGCCCCGTTAAGCCACGAAGAAGAGTTGGGTTTATAAAGTGAGACAGGCGGCCGTTAGCCAGCCGCCTGTCGAGTCTTAACTGCTTGGTTGAGATACTACCGAATAATCTCAGTTACACTGAGTCCAGGGCTCCCAGGTAGCCTTATTGGCATCAAGCCACGCATTAACCACGTCCGATATTTTCTTGCCTTCAAGGTCAACTTCAACAATTAATTGTCCTACGGTTGCGTTGTCGATGCGGAAATTACGAACTGCCTGGTATGCGCAGGGCCACTTTGCTTCACCACCTTTCCAGCCGACTTTCTTTATCCATCCCCGGGGTTTGCCGCAGTCATAGGCCATGTTCGGGTTCAGGCCGACCTTTGCGTCTTCATAGCATGCATCGCTGTAACGGGGAAATTCCACAAACTCGCCTTCAAATTTGACCGTCGCCCAATGCGGGGTGTAAACCCATCCAAGCCATGGGGCTTTGCGTTGGTAGGCAGATTCAAGTTCAGCAAACAGTGCAGCGTCAGTTCCGGCGTGAACTACTTCGTAGTCCAACCCCAGAGCTTCTACACGTTCATCGTCAAATCCAGCCCAGGTTACGGGCCCACCCAGATAACGGCCTCGGGGAGCGGTTTCAGGCGTTGAGAATGCCTCGGCGCAATCGTTCAGCGCTTCCCAATTGGGCAGTCCCGGACATTTTTCCTTCATGTACATCGGGTACCACCATTCCTCGATAGCATTCATCCCGGTTTCACCGAGGTCTACGGTATCGCCGGTCTTGACACTGGCTTCCATCGCCTGCTTGCCGGTCGTTTCCCACATCTCCATTGCGACATGAAGGTCGCCCGATTCAAGTCCCGCGAATTGTGCGATGTAATCAGCTTGCTGGTATTTAATGTTGTAACCCATGTTCTGCAGAATTCGACCCATCAATTCGGTATTGATAAGTTGTCCGGTCCAGTCGTGCAGGGTCAGGATGATGGGGTCTTTTGACTCGACGGCCAACGCCGAGTGAGAAAACAGAGCGCTTGCGAGTAACGCCATGGATACTTTACGTAAACGGGCGGTAAACATTGATTATTCTCCTTTAAGGGTTATTGTTTTCAGTTTTGTCAGGCAAAAGCCATGACCATAGTAAATTTACACAAAAAACCACAATAATCCAACAAAAAGATTGAATAAAGTGAAAAATTACACAATAATTTGTTCAGATTATGCCATTTCCCCTTTGCCAATCTGATCTGTATCGGCGCATATGATTCGAGCAAGCAAGTATGAAGCGGCCATTCTGGATGCCCTGAACCTGCGCGGCCGGGTCACAATCAATGAGCTTGCCGGGCAACTGGGTGTATCGGGAGAGACCGCCCGGCGCCATGTTGAACCGTTGGTTAAGAAAGGCTTGGCGATCCGGGTGCATGGCGGTGTTACGGCCCCTTTTTCGTTGCACGAGGCGCCATTTCATCGTCGCCTTAAAAAAAACCGGGATGCTAAGCGCCGTTTGGCAAAGGTAGCGGCCACGCTCATTGAAGATGGCGATTCGCTGATCATTGATTGCGGGTCAACGACGGCATATGTTGCACAGGCGTTATGTGATCATAGTGATCTGCACGTCATCACCAATTCTGTCGAAATTGCCAGGACTCTGGCCTCAAGAAACGGAAACCGGGTTTATGTTACCGGCGGGGAATTGCGGGCAGATGATGCTGCAGCTTTTGGCAAAGTCGCAGTTGATTTTATCCAGCAATTCAATGTGGACTACGCAGTGCTTTCAATTGGGGCCGTTAACAAGAAGAATGAACTCCTTGATTTTTATCTTTGTGAGGCAGAGTTTTCCAGAGCAGCGATTCAGCAGGCGAGGCAAACCTGTTTTGTGACAGATAGCTCGAAATTCAGCAAGGATGCGTTGATCAAGGTCTGCGGTCTGGATCAGGTCGATTTCGTTGTGACGGAGGGTGAACCACCGACTCCGTTTAAAAAAGCTTGTACAGAAAATGACACCCGGTTGCTGATTTCAAACTAAGCTCGGAGGAGCTTCTAGGAGCTTACTTGTTGAGCGGGAGTCTGATTCGGTTGAACGGTGTTGGGTAGCACTTTGCATATTATCCGAGCCAATAGGGTCAAAGCGCCCTCGCGCGGAAAACTGGTGCGGTACACCAGGCGGATCTGACGTACTGCACCCGCGATGCTGGCCTGGCGCAGTATGACCCGGTCGGTCGCAAGTCGACCGCCATGTACCGAAAGCGCAGGTACCAGTGTAACGCCCAGGCCCATACCGACCAATTGCACCAAGGTCTCCAGACTGGATGCATTGAGGCCGGGCATCCCACCAGCGTCGGAGCGCTGATTGATTCGGCACGCTGCCATGACCTGGTCAGAAAGGCAGTGCTCTTGAGAAAGCAGCAGCACATTTTCTTTTCTGAGATCATTAAGCGTGATCTCGTTCTTTGTGTACAGATGGTGATCGCGTGGGTGTGCGAGCCAGAACGGTTCTTGAAAGAGTGGCATCTCGGTGAGGTTGGCCACAGCGGGCGAGGTCGCGAGCAGAACTGCATCCAGCTGGTGGTCCTGGAGTTTTTGCAACAGCTGTTCGGTTGTGGCCTCAGTCAGTTCGAGCGAAAGTTCCGGGTGCTGCTGCTGTAGCTCGAGCATAAAAAGTGGCACCAGATACGGGCTGAGGGTGTGGATGGCGCCCACGCGCAAAGGACCGGTCAATGGATCGGTTTCTGAATGACCCAGGCTACGGATCGTGTCGGCTTGCTCAAGAATTTGGCGGGCATGGATAGTGATCTGTTGGCCGATGGGCGTGATGTGTACACTGCGGTTGGTGCGTTCAAACAGCACTACCCCGAGCTCCTGCTCGAGTTTATGGATTTGCCCAGACAAGGTAGGCTGGCTGACAAAACAACGCTGTGCCGCGCGCCCAAAGTGCAAAGTTTCACTGAGGGCAATCAGGTACTTAAGGTCCTTGAGGTTCATTGCCAATAATAGGTTATAACGATTAAAACAATAATAACAAACGATTATACATATTGAAATAATACTTCTATATTGCCCCTGACAGCGCTTTAACAGACGCTACTAAGGAATAGTTTTTACCACCGAACTTCAAACGGAGATCATCATGTCCCTTAAAGACTCCCAGACTGAACAAAACCTTAAAGATGCTTTTGCCGGAGAATCCCAGGCTAACCGCCGCTATCTCTATTTTGCTGCCAAGGCGGATGTCGAGGGTTATAACGATGTGGCTGCAGTGTTTCGTTCCACCGCTGAAGGAGAAACTGGCCACGCTCACGGCCACCTTGAATATCTAGAGGAAACCGGCGACCCCGCTACCGGTCTGCCAATCGGCGGCACCGGCGATAACCTCAAGGCGGCTATCGCGGGAGAGACCCACGAATATACGGACATGTATCCTGGCATGACCAAGACCGCCAGGGATGAAGGCTTTGATGAAATTGCCGATTGGTTCGAAACCTTGGGCAAGGCCGAGCGTTCCCATGCCAACCGTTTCCAAAAGGCGCTTGATTCGTTGGATGGCTGAGACTGCGACGCGGGAGGTGTAAGCCCACCTCCCGCATGATTTTGACAAGGATGTCAGCATGAGCTCTTTGCAACAAGAAGGCAGCCTGCAGGCGCCCATTCGTCATCCAATTGATTGGCAAAGTTCTGAATTCAACGACGAGGACCAACTCTTTTTTGAACTAGAACGGGTCTTCGATCATTGCCACGGTTGCCGTCGCTGTGTGTCATTGTGCGACAGTTTTCCCACCCTGTTTGATCTTATCGATGAGTCAAAGACGATGGAGATCGACGGGGTCGCCAAGGGCGATTACTGGAAAGTGGTCGACCAGTGCTATTTGTGCGACCTGTGTTATATGACCAAGTGTCCTTATGTGCCGCCGCATGAATGGAACATCGATTTCCCGCATCTCATGCTCCGAGCCAAAGCGGTTCGTTTTGCCAAGCAGGGTGCGTCGGTACGTGACAAGCTGTTGAGCAGCACCGATGCCGTAGGAAAGGTAGCAGGTCTGCCGGGCGTGTCGATTGTGGTGAACGCAGCCAATGCCTCAAAGCCTGTCAGGAAAGCCCTTCATAAGATAGCTGGAATTCATTCTGATGCAAGAATTCCGCCTTATGAGTCGCGCCCGTTACGCAAAAGAATGGCAAGCCTTGCATCGCTAGAGCCGGGCGGGGCCAAGCCCGGGACAAAGACTCGCGGCAAAGTCGCACTGTTTGCCACTTGTTATGCGAACCACAATGAGCCGGCACTGGGCGAAGACCTCGTCTGCGTGCTGGAACATAACGGTATCCCGGTCACAATAGCGCAAAAAGAATACTGCTGTGGTATGCCAAAACTGGAGCTGGGCGACCTCGCCTCGGTTCAAAAAGCGAAAGAGCAGAACATTCCCCAATTAGCTCAACTCGTGGACCAGGGGTGGGATCTCATGGCGCTGATGCCTTCGTGTGTCTTGATGTTCAAGCAGGAACTACCGCTGCTTTTCCCAGACGATGAGAGTGTTCGAAAAGTCGCGAACGCATTTTTCGATCCTTTTGAATACCTGATGCTGCGCTATGCACAAGGTCTTATGAACACCGAGTTCCGCCAGAGTCTGGGCCGAGTCGTTTACCACGCCTCGTGTCACCAGCGGGTACAAAATATTGGGCCCAAGACCCGGGACGTGCTGAGTCTTGTGCCGGACACTGCGGTGACCATGATTGAGCGCTGCTCCGGGCATGACGGCACCTACGGTGTTAAGTCCGAGACTTTTGATAAGGCAATGAAAATCGCTCGACCCGTTATCAGGGGAATACAAAAAATCAGCCCCGATCATTACGGCAGCGACTGCCCGATTGCCGGCCACCACCTGGCGAATGGTATCGGCGATGGCAGCACCGCTGAGCATCCGCTAAGCCTGCTACGCCAAGCATATGGAATCTAAATTTTTGCCTAAAAGCATATGAAAAAGCTGACCCGTGAAGATCTGTTCTCGCTTGAAACATACTCGGTTGAGCGTGAAGATTTTCGTGCTCGTGTATTGGCCCACAAAGCCAACAGACGTGTCGCGATCGGCCCAAACGCCATGCTGTATTTTGAGGATGCCTTAACGATGCAATACCAAGTGCAAGAAATGCTCCGCATAGAGCGCATCTTCGAGGCCGAACAGATCCAGGAAGAACTGGATGCCTACAACCCCCTGATTCCCGATGGCAGTAATCTCAAAGCGACATTCATGCTCGAGTATTCTGATGTAGACGAACGGCGCCAGGCGCTGGCACGTCTGATAGGTATTGAACGTGCGCTATGGCTGCAGGCTAATGGCGAAGACCGGATTCGACCGGTTGCTAACGAAGACCTGGAGCGGGAAACCGCCGACAAGACCTCGGCTGTGCATTTTGTTCGTTTCGAATTGACACCAGCCGTAGTTCAGTCAATTAAAGGGGGAAACGATCTCTCGTTTGGGATTGACCATCCTCAGTACACTTACGACGTTACCATCGCATCGAAGATTCGCAGTTCGCTACTTGGCGATCTTAAATAGTAGGCAAGGCGGGGAAACGGCCTGCACTACCGGGTCGCACCAGTAAGCCTATTACCCAAGGCGGCCATAAAAAGTCCTTCTTGCCGACTCAGATAGCGAAACCCCTGGTTTTGTGTTGTACGCCAGCACTGCCAGGATACGCGTATGACCTCCCGCCACTGGCGTTACTCGGTGCATTGAGTTTCGTCCACGAAATAACACCAACGCTCCTGCGTCCATGGCAAGGGTTTTTGTGGGAGTCTCGCCGTTCAAAACCTGTTCCGTCAGTTCGTAGTTCATTTCGCCGTTGTCGGCATTTCGCACATCCTTGACATACTCAAATGTGCCGCCGCGCTCTGGCCTTTGGATCATCAGTGTGATCGCAAATGAGGAGTTATCGAAATGCCAGCCGAGTTCCTGCCCCTCGTCAGCATAGTGCAGGTTAATCGATGACAGCGGATCAGCGTATTCATAGACATCTGTAATATCGAGTACGGCGCACAGGAAATCCTGGAACGCCCCGGCGCGGTAGAGGGTGCGCAGTGCTGAGCCTCCTGGAATCTGGTCGTCAGTGATACAGCCTTTGGATGAGGTGACTTTTCGGTTTCGTGGATGCGTCGGCGGCAATTCCGAGTCATTGGGCTTAAGGTAGATGTTGTGGCTGTCTGAGGTGAAATAGGCAAGATGTTGGTGCTCAAGGCCCTCGTCACGGATGGTGTCGATTGCACCATCCACCAGGAAGCTCTCCAGTGTCAGGACCCCGCTGCGGTCCAGTTCAGACTTGCACTGGGCGCGAAAGCCCAGCTCCGCCAGGGGATAGCGCTTGCAATCCACAATCCCGCAAAGCGTTTCGGTGGTGTCGGTCATGGTCTTTGTCTCGAGGCAGTTGGTTTAAGCCACACGGGCCATGGCTCGACAGCCTCCTTTCGACGGATCAGGCATCGATACTCGGAAGGTTGAGCTTATGGTCCCGGGCGCAAGCGATGGCGTCGTCATAACCTGCGTCGGCGTGGCGCATCACTCCTGTCGCGGGATCATTCCACAATACGCGAGCCAGTTTCTGGTCGGCTGATGGTGACCCATCGGCAAGAATAACCAGACCCGCATGCTGTGAATAACCGATACCAACGCCACCGCCATGATGAAAAGAGACCCAGGTCGCGCCCGATGCCGTGTTAAGTAGTGCGTTTAGAATCGGCCAGTCGGAAACCGCATCCGACCCATCTTTCATCTGCTCTGTTTCCCGGTTAGGGCTGGCAACCGAGCCGCTGTCGAGATGATCCCGACCTATGACGATCGGCGCACTCAGTTCGCCACTGGCTACCATCTGGTTAAAGGCCCGGCCGATCCGATCGCGATCTCCCAGTCCGAGCCAGCAGATACGGCTGGGCATGCCCTGGAAGGCAATCCGGTTGCGCGCCATGTCCAGCCATTGGTGCAGTTGGGCATTATCTGGAATCAGCTCCTTGACTTTTTCATCGGTGCGAAAGATATCCTCGGGATCCCCTGACAACGCTGCCCAGCGAAACGGCCCTATGCCCCGACAGAACAACGGGCGCACATATGCAGGGACAAAGCCGGGGTAGTCGAAGGCGTTATCAACACCGGTTTCCTGAGCCATCTGCCGAATATTGTTGCCGTAGTCGACAACCGGAATGCCTCGATTCCAAAAATCGAGCATCGCCCGAACCTGGATCGCCATAGAGTCCTTTGCCGCCGCTGCCACACCCTTGGGATCACTTTGGCGCCGGTCGGTCCATTCCGCCATCGACCAGCCGGACGGCAGATAGCCGTTTTGTGGATCGTGGGCCGAGGTTTGATCGGTCACGGCGTCTGGCTGGTATCTTGAATCAGTCTGGGAGCGTGCCGCCAGGTCCGGGAAAACATCCGCTGCATTGCCTAGAAGTCCGACCGAAATCGCGCGCCCCTCGCTGTGGGCGTTTTCGACAAGGTTTAGAGCATCGTCGATGTTGTCAGCCCAGGCGTCCAGGTAGCGGGTTTTTAGTCGAGATTCAATAGATTGCCTATTACATTCCACCGCGATCATGGAAAACCCGTGCATCGTCGCGGCCAGAGGCTGGGCACCGCCCATACCCCCGAGCCCTGCCGTTAGAATCCAGCGGCCCTTTGATGAGCCACTGAAGTGCTGGCGCGCCATCTCGGCAAAGGTCTCGTAGGTTCCCTGGACAATGCCCTGCGAGCCAATGTAAATCCAGGAGCCGGCTGTCATCTGCCCGTACATCATCAGACCACGCTGATCGAGCTCGGAGAAGTGCTCCAGCGTGGCCCAATGCGGCACCAGGTTGGAGTTGGCAATCAGAACCCGAGGGGCCTGCTCATGGGTCTTGAAAATGCCGACCGGTTTTCCGGACTGCACCAGCAAGGTCTGATCTGTCTCGAGCTCCTTGAGCGATGTAATGATCCGGTCGAAACTGTCCCAGTCGCGAGCCGCCCGGCCAACACCGCCATAGACCACAAGCTCAGCCGGATTTTCTGCCACCTCTGGATCAAGGTTGTTCATCAGCATCCGCATAGGCGCCTCAGTACTCCAGTGTTTGCACTTGAGTTCTGTGCCGGTTGGTGCCTTGATGTGCCTTTCTGGGGCGTATCGGTTCAGTGTCATATAACTATCGGGTTCTGTAAGGTTGAAATAACGGCTGCTGTACAGCCAGTTTGGCAAGTCTCGCGTTCAACTGCCATATTGGGCGACCACCTTACCGACGTTTTCTGCCACCTGCTGCAGATGGTAACGCTCAAAATTCTCCCAGGTGACAAGACTCCTGGAATCCCCAACCCGGTCGAGAAAGAGCAAGCCATTTAGATGATCTACTTCATGTTGGTATGTGGCCGCGATCATTCCTTTTACCCGGGTCTGTATCGGGGCGCCGTTTCTATCCATTGCGCTTACGTCTACTACCGAGTGGCGGTGAACTATGCCGCGCAGATTGGGTACGCTAAGACAGCCTTCGTAATTTTCAAACATGTCCTCGCCCACCGGAGTGAGCACCGGGTTTACCAATATAGTCAGCGGAATATTGGGACGGTAGGGGTAGCGTGGGTTGTCGCGCACCTCAATGGCGCAAATACGAAGCGATTGATGAACCTGGTTGGCCGCGAGCCCGGCACCTTTGGCTGCGCGCATGGTCTCTATCAGATCATCAATGAACTGCTGCATTTCGGCCTGCGCTAGCAAGTCCGGCGTTAGTTCGGCGGTGGGTTCCCGAAGAACAGGATCTCCAATTTGCGCGATATTTAAAAGTCGGTTCATGAGCAAGAGCCGGTTAGGGCGTGGTCAGTACAAAATGGTATCCAGTGGCTGGGCGGGGAGCAACTCGGCGAGCGTACCTTGGTGAATCAAAGAGTTTGCCAGTTCGATATCAGGAGACATGATACGGTCTTCGGTCCATTCGGGAACATGATCACGTAATGATTTAATTGCGTTTTCGATAGTGTTCGATGATTTAAGGGGTCGACGTAGAGAAATGCCCTGGGCCGCTGCCAGAAATTCGATTGCAAGGATGTGCCTTGTGTTCTCATTCATCGCGCGCAATCGCCTCGCAGCGAAAGTCGCCATGCTGACATGATCCTCCTGATTAGCCGAGGTGGGCAGGCTGTCAACACTGGCGGGGTGTGCCAGGCTTTTATTCTCGGATGTTAGTGCCGCCGCTGTTACGTGGGCAACCATGAATCCGGATTCCAAGCCGGCTCTTAAGCTAAGAAAAGGCGGCAGCTCACTGATACTTGAATCGATCAACATGGCGACACGCCGCTCGGACAGAGCACCGATCTCGGCGATTGCCAGCGCCATATTGTCAGCCGCCATGGCGACCGGCTCGGCATGAAAGTTACCGCCAGAGAGAACTTCACCGGTGTCTGGGCAGAGCAGGGGATTGTCGGACACGGCGTTGGCCTCACGCAGAAGGATGTCCGCGACGTGGCCGAGCTGGTCGAGGCAGGCACCGAGTATCTGTGGCTGACAGCGAAGACAGTAGGGATCCTGCACCCGGTCACAGTCAGCGTGCGAGTGGTTGAGCTCGCTGTCCTTTAGCAAGGTGCGGTAAAGACGGGCTATCAGTATCTGCCCTGCTTGCCGGCGGATGTCGTGAATACGTTTGTCAAAGGGGACATAACTGCCCAGAGCCGCGTCGACGGAAATGGCCCCGGTGACGACAGCACTGGCAAGGTTCTGTTCTGCACTGAACAGCGCATCGATGGCCAGCGCGGTGGAGATCTGGGTACCGTTCAGCAGAGCCAGCCCTTCCTTGGCTTCAAGCGTGAGCGCATCCAGCCCTACAGCTTGCAGGGCCTTGGCTGCCGGCATCGTGCTGCCGTTCCAGAAGACTTCACCTTCTCCGATCAGCGGAAGGCTCATATGGGCCAGCGGTGCAAGATCACCGGATGCCCCGACCGATCCTTTTTCCGGCACCACCGGCAGTATGTCCTGAGAAACCATCTCGATAAGCCGTTCGACTATCTGAGGTCTGACACCGGAGTACCCCTGAGCCAGGCTCATCGTCTTGAGTATCAGCGCCAGACGAACTGTTTGCGGTGCCAGCGAATTGCCAACGCCAGCGGCGTGAGATCGCACAAGGTTGCGTTGCAGTGTAGACAGATCTGCCGCGTCGATTCGCGTTCGGGCCATTTTGCCAAACCCGGTATTAATGCCGTAGGCGGGTGCTGCTTGCTGAAGTACCGCTTGGAGTATGGCGTGGCTCTTTCGTACTTGCTCCCACGCGGTATTGGGTATGTCAATCACGCAGGGGCTCGCCCCCAGGTTCCTCAGATTATCAAGTGTGAGCTTGGCTGGAATGAGTTTTATTGTCTGCACCAGGCTCTCCTGAGGACTGCCGACATCGGTTAGGCGTTGTTCAGCATTGCGATAACCTGTCGAAACGGACCACTGGCACTTTCGCGAAGCGGGTGGATGCCGTCGCGCACAACGTGCCGTCCGCCGACGATGACGTTACGCACGGCATTGTTCGGCCCAGAAAAGATCCAGCTGTCGAGAATCTGATCCGGTGTGCGCGACGCAAATTCGCTGTGCTCATGGTCAATTTCAATGAGATCGCCGCGGGCCCCTGAAACCAGCCCCGAAGACTTTTCTCCAAGAGCCCGGGCGCCGCCGGAAATAGCGGTTGTGATCAACGCACGACCGTTACTGCCGGCATCATCTGGAATCATCACTGTTCGTCTTTGCAGGCTGAGCCTCTGAACGTACTCTAGCAGTCTTAGCTCTTCTGCCGGGCAAGTACATATCTGGCTGTCGGAGCCCACACCGAGGCGGCCGCCGTCTGTCAGAAACTGAGCTGCCGGAAAAATACCATCGCCCAGATTCGCTTCTGTTGTCGGACAAAGGCCAACAGTTGCGCCGCTTTTGACAATACAGTCCAGTTCACCGGAGTCGACATGTGTGGCATGTATCAGACACCACTGGTCAGTTACATCACATTGATCGTATAGCCACGCCACCGGTCGAACCCCATTCAGCGCCAGGCACTCGGCTACTTCGCGGGCCTGTTCGGCAACATGGATATGTACAGGCGCGTCCTTGATAAGGCTGCCCGCATCCTCAAGGGTCGCCGACAGGACTTCTGGGGCGACGGCGCGCAGCGAGTGCGCTGCGAAACCGACAGACCGGTCGGGGTTGTCCACGCACAGTGAGTCGCAGGCCTGCAGCAGTTTAAGATAACTCTCGGGCGTGTTGGCAAAGCGGCGTTGCGTATCTTGTACCGGATCGTTGTTAAAACCACCTCGGCAGTAAAGAACGGGGAGCAGCGTAATAGCGATGCCGACCTCGGATGCGGCTTCGAGAAGCCTGGCAGATAGCTCACTGCAATCGCGATAAGGATCGCCACCAGGCTGATGGTGCAGATAGTGGAACTCGGCTACCGAGGTATATCCGCTTTGCAGCATGCCAGTATAGAGATAACGCGCGACAGCTTGCAGTTGGTCCGGGTCCAGTTGCGCGTTGGCACGGTACATAAGGTCACGCCAGCCCCAGAAGTCATCCTGCCCGGCAATCCTGTGCTCGGTCAGTCCCGCAATCGCTTTTTGATGGGCGTGGGAGTGCAGATTGGGTAATCCCGCGATGACGATGCCATTTAAGGAAAGGTCGGTGGCGCCAGCATTATTGCTCGTGATAGCTGCTATCCGACCGGTTTGGTCAAGCTCAATAACGCAGTTATCCTCCCAGCCTGATGGGGTCAGCGCTTTTGCACAGCGGATGCTGGTCAATCGGGGACCGGGCGAAGTCATGAGTTTTCTCGTTGATTATCTGCGCGGCTACGCTCCGACATGATCCCTCCCGGTCCGGGTCGGTAACTCATCTGCAATGGCGCCCAGAACTGGCGAACCAATCACACCTGTACGCCCAGGGTATCTGTTGCCTGATGCCATGTATGATTCACAATTAACCGGGCTAAGGTAACAAATGGCGAAAGAATAATTGACGATGGTTATCCATACCATTATACCTAGGGCAACAAGCCAGCATAAATCAGGAATAGATCTATCATGACCAGTAAAGAAACGGTGCTCTTGTCGGATCACGCCATAGACAGTTTCCAAAAAGATGGGGTGGTGCTGTTGACCGACCTGTTCAAACCCTGGGTAGAAGGGGTGCAGACGGCTATCGAAGAGAACAAAGCGAGTCCGAGTTGGCGTGAGCGAACCTATCGTCCGGACCAAGGAGAAGGTGCAGAGTTTTTTCAGGACTATTGCGTCTGGTCAAATTTCAGGGGCTACCGCGCCCTGGTTGTTGAATCACCGATGGCCGAGATTGCCGCAAAACTGATGCGCTCAAAAACCGCCCGGGTTTTTCATGACCATATACTGGTAAAAGAGCCCGGCAATTCAGTAACAACTCCATGGCATCATGATCAGCCGTACTATATTGTTGATGGAGAGCAGTCTGTCAGTTTCTGGGTGCCCATCGATCCGGTGCCTCGGGAGCGTAGCGTCGAATACGTTGCCACCTCCCACAAATGGGGTAAGGAGTTCAGGCCAAAGCGTTTTGATGGCACCGATCTGTACCCTGAAGATACTTCCGAAACGACACCGGACGTTGAAAAGAATCGGGAAGAGTTCGACATCCGTGGCTGGGACATGCAACCGGGCGATGCAATAGCCTTTAGCTTCAGAACCCTGCATGGCGCCCCGGCCAACACGTCCAATGATCGTCGCCGGGCCATATCGATCCGCTGGGTGGGAGACGATGCGCGATTCGTAGTCCGCCCAGGAAAAACGTCACCTTTTTTCCCAGAACTGGAGTATGAAGATGGGCAACCTTTTGCTGGTGATCAGTTTCCAGTGCTGTACCCGCGAGGGCAAAGCCACGAATGAGAGCGCGAAACTGCTGAGTGTATTTAGATAAGTGAAGCGAATGGAAAGTATCACGCCACATTGCCTTAATGCTCGCGATGTCCAGGCACTGGATATGACCACGCAGGTAATCTGCCTTAGTGAGTGTCGATTGCACCGGCTTATGGGCCAGCACCAAACCGGGCTGAATCCGCAACTGGTGCCGCGACCCGAACTTGATGTGGACCTGGTGGTGGTACATAAGGCCTGCATCGATCTGGTGGCGCGAGTTCGATTGGCAGCACAACCCATGTCTTTATTGACATCCGAAACATCAGTGGGCTAAGAAGACTATATGTCTATGGCATTGCCAGTAATTCAGCGCCTTCTTGAAATTGTTGAGCATGGCATCGCCATTTTTGGTTACGAGGCGCTTGTCGGCTGCATTGCACCTGATCAACACAGCGCAATGCAGCGTACGGGCGAGGTGTATCGCAGTTTCATAGACTCGTGCGAGAGCATATCGTGCCTCTTGGGCGTGACAGGTCACCCGGACAGGATCTCGAAGTGATGATCAGTCTGATCCAAAGTGAATGCTTTTCGAACCCCCAGTGAAGAAGGCATCAGTGAGGCTTTGGGAAAATGCGCGGATAGCCTCCATGGCAGGTACGCTGCCAGGGGCTGATGTCGTGAATAATGGCGCATTGCTGACTCACGAAGACAGAATAATCGCAGTAGGCAGCGCAGAAGAGGTTCTCGCACATCCGTCTGCGACAAATGCCAGCATGCTGGATCGCATCGATTGTAAGCATCAACTGCTATTACCCGGTTTCATCGATTGCCATACGCATCTGGTATATGCGGGCGACCGTTCGCGCGAATTTGAGCAGCGCCTTGAAGGTGTGAGCTATGAGGAGATTGCCAGGCAGGGTGGCGGGATACGCTCAACGGTAAAAGACACTCGGAAGAGCGCACAAGAAGATCTGTTAAAGGGGGCGCTAGGTCGGGCAAAGCGCATGTGCTCGGAAGGGGTAACGACTATTGAAGTTAAAGGAGGCTATGGGCTCACTTTGGAGTGTGAGCAGAAGATGTTACGTGTGGCCCGCTCTTTAGAGACCGTTTTGCCTGTTTCGGTTCACACCACTTTTCTGGGAGCGCATGCGGTGCCCGAAGAATTTGAGGGACGCAGCGATGATTATATTGATCTGGTGTGTTCTGTTATGTTGCCGGAAATCGCAAAAGAAGGTCTTGCAGACAGTGTCGATGCATTTTGTGAAAACATCGCATTTAGCGAGCCCCAGGTTCGCGCGGTCTTCGAAAAAGCACATGCTCTTGGATTGCCGGTACGTCTACATGCGGATCAGTTAAGCAATAGTCACGGCGCCAGATTGGCTGCAGAATTCAGTGCGCTCTCTGCAGACCACCTGGAATACACCGATGAAGCAGGGGTACGAGCCTTGAAGCAGGCCGGTACGGTAGCCGTACTGTTACCCGGGGCATTTTATTTTCTTAAAGAACAACAACGCCCGCCGGTGAATCTTTTTCGAAAGCATCAGGTTCCAATGGCATTGGCGAGCGACTGCAACCCGGGCAGTTCACCGGTGGAGTCACTGTTACTGATTTTGAATATGGGATGTGTTCTGTTTGGCCTGACGCCGCGCGAAGCGGTAGCCGGGGTCACGGTGCACGCAGCAAAGGCCTTGGGTTATGCTGACCGTGGCGTTCTGGCTGCGGGCAAGCGTGCTGATTTTGCCGTATTTGAGGTTGAGTCCCTCGCACAACTTTGTTACCCGGTAGGCACAAGAGAGCCGTCAATGGTGGTGCAGGCAGGTAATCTGGTCTCATAAAATCCAGAACCCTGAACGACAAATGCCCGGCTGCTGGCGTAATCGGGCCCCATCCGGGTTAACCAGGAGGTTTCCAGGAACTTATGAGTTCTGCAACCGATGTTATTGTCATTGGCGCTGGCGCGGCAGGCCTTGCTGCTGCCCGAGCGCTTGGCCAAGCGGGTCTTCAAGTTGTTGTACTGGAGGCCGATAGCCATATTGGTGGTCGAGCCTATACCGAGATCATGTCCGATGGTTCGGCCTTTGATCTTGGATGTCATTGGATGCATTCGGCCAGTCTTAATCCTTTTGTGCAAACGGCGGACGCGTTGGGCGCGCGCTACGAGCGACGGGACGGTTACGGACGTTGTGGGTATTTCCGCGATGGTAAGTGGTTGGGCGACCAAGAGATCGCGATCGGCCAGCGGGCGATGAAATGCCGTGAAGCGGCTATGGCAAAAGCGTGGGAACAAGGCCGCGACCAATCGGTCATGGAGACAGTCGAGCGAGAGAGTCCCTGGACGGAAGTCCTTGATTATTATGATTCGCTGGATACCTCCTCAGATGTAGACCAGATTTCAATTGGCGATATGGTCAGCTATAACGACACAGAAGAGAACTGGCCGGTAGTTGATGGCTACGGTGCCCTGGTTGCCCGTTGGGCTGCCGACGTGCCGGTACAGTTGAACACCGCGGCGACTGCTATTCACTGGGGTAACTCTGGGGTAAGTGTAGAAACCCAGCGGGGAACGCTGCACGCGAAGTGCGCAGTGATTGCAGTGTCTACCGGCGTGCTGGCGTCTGGCGATATTCGGTTCTGGCCGGAGTTGCCCGCGGAAAAAGGACAGGCCATAGAGGCACTGCCTTTGGGAAACTATAATCGGATCCGCCTTACGGTTGATCGACACCTTTTTGCCGACGATGTGCCTGAGCGTATTGTGACAGAGCAGTCCGATAATCCGCCGATGCAGTTGAGTGTTCGGCCATATGGATTTGATTGTGTCATTGGCATTGTGGCTGGCCGATATGCGGACTGGCTCGAGAGGGCAGGCCCAGACGCGGGGCGCGAAGCCGTGACCAGGGCCTTGTGTGAGATATTCGGTGCAAAACTGCGCAACAAAATCGGATCCGATCGTCAATCCGCCTGGCGCGGTAACGCCTTTGTCCGCGGGGCTTATTCAACAAGCGCGCCGGGCCAGTTTCACCAACGCGCGATTCTTTCACAGCCAATACAGAGCAAGTTGTTTTTTTGTGGTGAGGCAACGTCAACTGATCATTTTTGTACCTGCCACGGGGCTCGAATGACCGGAGAGCGGGTGGCCCAAGAGATTCAGTCTGCCATTGGCGTCAAAAGCTAGTTGCAGCGGCTTATGCAACACGCCCTGATTGGCAAGAGCGAATGCCTGTAGGTAACTGGGTTTCTGTTCTGCGGCCTGCCCGTAAGATTCCGCTCACTTTCTGGAGTGCCGACGCCCCATTAACTTTTCGACCTCGATGGCAAACCTTAAGTGCGTTGCTCGTAGGATTATGGTTGTTCGGCACCGGAGAGGCGATGTTTATTGCCGCAGGCCTTGGGGTTAGTCCGTGGACGGTGCTGGCGCAGGGGGTTTCTGTACAAACAGGCTGGACTGTGGGCTTTTCTACTTTTGCAGTCAGCGTAGCAGTACTGTTGTTGTGGATACCCCTAAAAGAGATTCCCGGTTTTGGAACACTGTCAAACGTAGTATTGATCGCAATATCTATCGACGTTATGACGCCTTTGTTGATGGGACCTGAGAGCAATATGATCCGATGTCTACAGATGATAGCCGGGGTGGCCCTGGTGGGTGCAGGAAGCGGGTTGTATCTGACGGCAAATCTTGGGCCTGGCCCCCGGGATGGCCTGATGACGGGTGTACAACGATTAACCGGGTGGTCGATAGGTGCCGTCCGGGCAGGACTGGAGTTGACGGTGCTGTGTGCCGGCTGGATGCTGGGTGGAACTGTTGGCCTGGGAACAGTTATCTTTGCAGTCGGTGTGGGGTATGCGGTGGCTGTATCACTATCTGTTGTGAGGCTGTTCAGTCCTGATTTGCAGAATCAAAATACGCTCGACAGCAACTGACGAACGCGCTTGCCCGGTGCGTTTGTCTCAACCCCAGGGGTTGCACCAGCACAATCGAAAGCGGTGATACTTTGTCTTTAATCGGCAGACATTTGACCTCGCCGCCATCATAGGTCTGGTGTGAGGCCGGTTGCAGGTTAAGGATGCTATAGCCTTCACCGCTGGCGACGAGCCCTCGTACCAGTTCGAAAGATCGACTGCGATGACGTACCTTTGGCTCGAACCCGGCTTTCTGAAAGAACCCTAAGAAGTAGTCTCGACTGTGCGGCAGGTCGAGCAGGATAAAAGGCTCTTTGCGCAGGGCGCGTAGTGAAACGCTAGCCTGATCTGCCAGACGATGCCCGCTAGGGAGGAGTACATGGGGCTCGACCTGGGCTAGTGTGTCACATTCCAGATCCCGGCCGAGATCGATGTCATATAACAAGGCCATTTCTATCTGGCCGTTACGCAGCAAAGTCTGCAGTTCATCCAGAGGCCCTTCGGTAATCTGAATCTGTAGTTCCGGGTGTCGTTGCCGCGCCAGAACCAGTAATCCGGGTAGGAAGAATGGAGACAATGTCCAAAAGCAGCCGGCTTCGAGGACGCCCTGGGCCGACTCACCGAGGGCTCGACCAGCTGCCGTGACCTCTTCGGCGTGCGCCAGCAGTGAGCGGGCCTGGGCCAGAAAAGTGTTTCCTGCCGGGGTGAGCGATACCCCTCGTGCATGATGGCGAATCAGCAGTTGCAGGCCTAGCGTCTCTTCCAGTTGAGCAATCGAGGTCGATAGAGCCGGTTGCGAGAGGAAAAGCGCGCGCGCTGCCCGTGAGATGTTCTGATGCTCAGCAACACAGACCAGGTGAAGGAGCTGACGCAGTGAATATTGCATATAAAAAACTGATTCAATTTATAATTAAATCATATTTTACAATCATCTGCAAACAGTGATGATCTCGCTTTGAGATGCGGTAGACCCAGTGCCTGGGTAGTTGTCCAGATGGAAAACAGTTAATAAAAGGGGTATGCAATGATCAGAACGGGGAACGAGTATCGCGAGTCGATTCGAGATGGCCGCGAGGTATTCATGAATGGGGAAAAAGTAGCTGATGTCACCCGCCACCCCATGTTTAAACCGCTGGTGGATATCCGCGCGCGGGTATATGACATGCAACACGATGCGGCAACCCGTTCGGTTATGACCTACCAGGATGATTCGGGCGAAGCATTCTCTATTGGGCTGAAGCTGCCTTATACGCCAGCTGACTGGCAGGACAAACGCACCTCGACTGATGCAGTGTTTGATGACATCGGTGGGGTGGTGACCCGGGTGGGTGATGAAACCGTTGGTGAGATGTGGTCGCTGTATGACGGCCAGGATGTGTTGAACCAGGTTGATGCTCAGTTCTCAAAAAATATTGTCAACCACATTGATCGTGTCATCCAGCAGGATCCATTTCACGTGTCAGCCAACACGGATCCAAAGGGCGATCGCTCCAAGGCGCCCCAGGATCAGGATCCTGACATGCTGTTGCACGTGGTGAAAGAGACTGATGCGGGTATCGTGGTTCGTGGCGCCAAGTTCGAGACAGCGGCGCCATATGCCAACCAGGCCTTTACCAAGCCCACAATTGCAAACTGGGGTAACGAGGCTTACTCGGATTACGCCGTTGGTTTTATTTGTGACCTTGGCTCTCCTGGCATCCGCATGATTTGCCGTACCGGTTTCACAGGCCGGGCCCCGATTGAAGATTATCCTTTGTCTAATCGCTTTGACGAGATAGACGCATTGGTGATCTTCGATAATGTGCTGATCCCGTGGGAGGATATTCTTTTTTATCGACATACAAAGGCCGCTGTCTTTATTCGTGCGACCTTGCATCGTTATTCGGCTTTTGCGTTTGTCCAGCGTATCTTGAAGTATGCCGACATGATGATCGGTGCAGCGCTGTTCAATGTTCGCCAGACCGGGCTGGATAAGCAGCAGGCGGTACAGGAAAAATTGGCACAACTGGCTGTTTACCGCGAGGGTATTAACGCACACCTGACAGCCGCCATAGCGCTGGCTGAGAAAAGCCCTAATGGTTTGTTAATGCCCAACCAGTCGCTGCTTTTTACTGGCCGGGTGCACGCCTGTTCGAACCTACCGGCGATGATGCATCTTGCACGGGAACTGTGCGGCGGCCAGATCTGCGTGACCCCGGATTTTGCCTGCTTTGCAGACCAGGAAACCGGCCCATGGCTGGATAAGTTTTACTCGATTAATGACGATTGGCAGGCTGAGGATCGGCGCAAACTTCTCGCCTTTGCCCGGGACCTTCTGAATTCCGATTACGCCGGGCACCGCCTGACTTTTCAGTTGTTTGCGCAGTCCCCGCCTTTTGCTCATCTTGCTGCGGTTTATCGTAATTTTGACTGGGAAGATTCACTCGATTTTGTTAGGCGATCGGCCAATTTGTCTGATAGGGTAGCGCCAGCGAAGAAAAGCGACACGGCTTGATCCGAATCGCTGAAAATAGTTCCCGGCGCACCCCAGGTGCCCCAACAAAAGGAGGAGAGACAAGGCATGGTTCATCAACGGATTCGGTCGTTTAATACACGCGAGACTTACCCGGAGCAAGAACTTGATAACGACCTGTGCCAGGCGGTGGTCGCGCGCGGTACGTCGGTATTTTTGCGGGGTCAAGTCGCTCAGGATCTTGATACCCGTGAGTCCTTGCATTTGGGTGATCCGGGTGCGCAAACAGCAAAAGCGATGGAGAACATCCAGATGCTGCTACACGAATCTGGCAGTCAACTCGATCATATCTGTCGCATCGTGGTCTATCTGACTGATATACGCTACCGTGACGCGGTCTATCAGGAGATGGGTAAATGGCTTAAGGGCGTGCACCCTTGTTCAACGGGATTAGTAGTGCCCGCGCTTGCTCGTCCCGAATGGCTGGTCGAAATCGAAGCAACGGCCGTTATCCCAGACAACCCTGCCTGATATGCTGAGCGAACTCGATAAAGCGCAGTTCGATCGCGATGGGTATCTGATGGTTCCCGCTCTGGTATCCGATGACGTGCGTGAATCTCTTTTAAAAGAGATCGACTTGTGGGTAGCCGAGAGTTGTAATCACAGCGCGAACTACGGGTTTGACACGCCCAATGGCAAGGCACGTTTTGATCTGGAGCAGGGGCATAGTGCTGCTCGGCCGCGGTTGCGCCGGGTTGCCAACCCTGTGGATATTTCCCAGCCTTACCAGGCGCTGCTGTTTGAAGGCATGGTACCCGAGGTTGTTGCGGATTTGATTGGCCCGGATGTCTTTTTTCATCATTGCAAGTTGAACAATAAATTCCCAGGCATGACAGCCCGTGTGGAGTACCATGCAGATCATCCCTTTGATCCGCACACCAACGATGATGGTGTTACGGTGTTGCTTTTGTTAGATGATATGGATGAAGGTAACGGATGCCTGCGCGTGGTTCCAGGATCACATCAGGAGCGCTACACTCATTTTCGCGATGACAAGTTTATTGGCTCTACCGATCCAGATCTTTTTGACAGCTTTGATCAGCGTGCTGACAGCATCATTGGTAAAGCTGGAGATGTATGCCTGATGGATATCTGGGCACTGCATGGCGGTGGGCCAAATCTATCTCAAGATCGTTCCCGGCGAGTGCTGATTACAGATTATCGCGCCGCTGATGCTTTTGCCCTTGCGCCGCCCATCGTTCCATCCAGGTTTTATCGCAAGATTGTCGCTGGCAAAGCGACCCACGTGGCACGGCTACGTGAAGGCACTATGGAAATTCTCGAACATTACCCGGATGACTCCTTTTTCGGGCTGCAGGGTCAACAGACAGCGGGCGAGGCACAATCATCATGACTTTCTCTATTGCTGGCGTCTGCCAGCATACCGCTATGGCCGGAGTGGCGATTACTACCTCGAGTATCAGTGTAGGCAGTCGCTGTCCCTGGGTGAGAGCAGGAGCAGGCGCAGTAGCGACACAGAATATCACCGACCCTGCTATCGGTAACCAGGTGCTTGATTTGATGGAGACGGGCATGGACGCAGGGTCAGCTGTGGCCAAGGTGATGGATCAAAGGCCGCATGCGCAATATCGCCAAGTCACAGCTGTTGATCTGCGAGGCAATATCGCACATCAGACCGGAGATCAGATACTAGGGGCGAACGCCGTTTCACAAGGTGCTTATTGTGTTGCCGCAGGCAATCTGTTGTCCTCAACCGAGGTGCCGGGTGCGATGACCCGGGTATTTGGCGATCACGCCGATCTGCATCTCGCTGAACGCCTGCTTTGTGCGTTGGAGGCTGGGGTGAGCGCAGGTGGCGAGGAAGGCCCAACACACTCGGCTGCATTGCTGGTGGCGCAAACACATTCCTGGCCACTGGTGGATCTGCGGGTGGACTGGTCCGACGATCCGGTCAATGAACTGCGAGCGCTATGGAGTCGTTACCAGCCGCAGATGCAGGATTACCTCGATCGAGCGCTCAACCCTTCAGCGGCTCCAACTTACGGTGTCCCGGGTGATCTGTGAGTTCTTTAACACCTGAAGCGGGGGCCCTGGATCCAGGCCTGACCAAACTGTTACATGACCTCGTCTCTTTTGATACGACCAGCCGTAACTCCAATCTTGAACTTATAACTTATGTAGAGGAATATCTCAGTGGTTTTGGGATCGCCAGTCAGCGGGTTCATGACGAAACTGGAGGCAAGGCCAACCTGTATGCCACCATTGGACCCCAGGGCTTACCTGGGGTGATGTTGTCGGGGCACACCGACGTCGTCCCGGTCGACGGACAGCCCTGGTCTACGGATCCTTTTTCGGTTGTGATGAAGGATGGGCGTTTTTTTGGCCGCGGCACCGCCGACATGAAAGGCTTTATTGCCTGCGTACTCGCGCAGGTGCCTCAAATGCTTGAAATGCCGCTACAGACGCCAATCCATATAGCCCTTTCCTACGATGAAGAAATTGGCTGTATCGGCGTGCACCGACTGCTGGATCTTTTGAAGACTTTGCCGGTGTGCCCGGCTATGGGGGTTGTCGGCGAGCCTACCAGTATGAAAATTATCAACGCCCATAAAGGCAAACAAGGGTGGCGCGTTAACGTCCGCGGCCGGGCCGCGCATTCCGCTTATCCGGTCGAGGGTGTCAATGCCGTAGAGATCGCTGCAGAACTGATCTGTCATATACGACGGATCTATTCGACAGTGCCCGAGACGGGCCCGATCGATAACGCTTATCGTGTACCTCACAGCACGTTGCATGTGGGGCCGATTCACGGCGGTAGGGCGCTGAATATAGTGCCAGATGAGTGCGAGTTCAGTTTCGAGGTTCGCCATTTGCCCCAAGAGACCGCGCAGGGATATTTTCAGCAGGTTGTCAGTTATGCCGAGGAAGTACTTGTGCCATTAATGCGCGCAGTAGACCCACAAACCGGAATCTCCTTTGAAGCGCTGGCCGGATACCCGGGTTTGCGCACAGCAGATGACGCTCCGGTCGTACGTTTCATCCAGACGCTTCTGGATGATGCCCAGACGCCAGAAAAAATCAGTTTTGGTTCAGAGGCGGGATTGTTCGGTGAGCAGGTGGGCGTACCTTGTGTCGTCTGTGGTCCCGGAAGCATTCTGCAGGCTCATCGACCGGATGAGTACGTAGATGTTGGGCAGTTGGCTCATTGCTGGGATTTTCTGGGCCGATTGATTAGTCATCTTCAAACAGAGCGCTTGCCTGTTTAATGGGGTATTTACCAGAAGGGAGGACATCATGAAAACCATATACAGCGAACAGCACCGACTGCGTGATGCAAAAACCGAGCTTTACGGGGGTGAACTGGTTAAACCTTTTGAGCGACCCTCGCGGGCCGATATGGTGATCAAGGCGGTACGTCAGTCCAATATTGGGGAGATCAAAGAGCCCACGTCATATCCGCTGGACCCGGTACTGGCAGTGCACGACGCTGATTTTGTTTCTTTCTTGGAGACTGCCTGGGATGAGTGGCACCAGGTTGGGTACGCCGGCGAGGCGATGGCGACTGTCTGGCCGGCCAGGCGCATGCAGTGTCGAGTGCCGCGTTTTATCGAGGGCAAGATCGGATATTACGCGATGGCCGCAGAGACCACGATCACCGAGGGCACCTGGCCTGCGGCGCTGGCCTCCAAGGATGTTGCGTTGACTGGGGCGCAGGGCCTGCTGGCGGGTGAGCGCGGCATGTTTTCACTGTGCCGCCCTCCTGGCCATCACGCCGCACGCGATATGTTTGGCGGTTATTGTTTTCTGAACAATGCGGCTATCGGGACTCAGTATTTACGCGATAACGGTGCTGAGCGCGTCGCTATACTGGACGTCGATTTTCATCATGGTAATGGCACACAGGACATTTTTTACGACCGTGATGACGTACTTTTCTGTTCATTGCACGGCGATCCCGAAGATGCTTTCCCGCATTTTCTCGGTTACGAAGATGAGATGGGGTTGGGCGCCGGTATGGGTTACAACCGTAACTATCCGATGCCGCCAGGCACACCATTCTCAAAATGGGGCGAATCACTATCCAATGCGCTTGAGCACATCGATGGGTTTGCACCACAGTACCTGGTGGTATCCCTTGGAGTGGATACTTTTGAAAACGACCCGATCAGTTTCTTTAAGTTGACAACTCCCGATTATCTGACAATGGGCGAGATGATTGGCGCTTCGAAGATACCGACGCTGTTTGTGCTCGAGGGTGGTTATGATATCGACGAAGTCGGTATCAACGCGGTCAATGTGCTAAAGGGCTACGAGAGTTGATCAGAGGGTCTGCAGGTTAAGTTCGGCGACAGATCATGAGTCAGATTAAGTTGATCAGTTCAGCCGTATGTCCTTTTGCCCAACGTAGTCGTATCGTCCTGGCAGAGAAGCGAATGGATTTCGAACTGATAGAGATTGATCTTCATCAGAAGCCAAAGTGGTTTGAGAAGATTTCCCCATATAGCAAGGTTCCGGTTTTACTGCATGGTGATGCTGTGATCTATGAGTCATCGGTGATCAATGAATACCTGGATGAAATAACCCCAAGCCATAGCCTGCTTCCGTCCCCTCCTTTAGAACGCGCTGGCGCACGTATATGGATCGATTTTGATAACACTAAGATCACACCCGTGTTCTACAAGGTCTTGCTGTGTCAAGATGAAATAGTACAAGAGCAGCTAAAAAAGCAGATGATAGAGCATTTACATTTTCTCGAGCGCGAGGGTTTTTCCAATACTGATGACGGACCATTCTGGTTTGGGCGATCGTTGTCTCTGGTGGATATCGCGCTGTATCCGCATTTTGAACGCTTTGGGGTCCTGGCTCATTATCGGGATCTCGAGTTACCAACTGATTGCAAAAAGATACGTACATGGCTCAACGCGATGAAAGAGTTGCCGAGTGTTCGCCAGACCGCAAATGACGATGCCTATCATATCGCGGCCTACGAAACGTATGCATATGGCACTGCATCGGGAACAACAGCGAAAGATATGCAGATGGCCTGACCTATCTTTGTATGTACTTTGCCTAAAACCAAGCAGATATCTGATAACACCCTATTTAAGATAACCCAGACGACGAAAGGAATCCCTATGACCACGCCCAGTACGAAATACGATACCCAGTCGATCTGGCGAAAAGATCGCGATCACAATATTCACCCCTGGACCGATTTCGCCTCTTTCAAGGATCAAGGCTCTATGGTGATGTCCCATTCAGACGGAGTCTACGTATTCGATTCTGACGGTAATCGCTATATAGATGGCATTGGTGGGTTGTGGTGCGTCAACATTGGTTATGGCAATGAGGAGATGGCGCAGGCAATTGCCGACCAGGTACGCCAGATTCCCTACTACTCGACTTTTAATCACCTGACCACGCCGCCTGCGGCCACACTGGCAGCGAAGCTTGCCGAGTTGACACCGGGATCTTTAAACCATGTTTTTTTGGGTACTGGCGGATCGATGGCGAATGATTCGGCAGTACGCATCATTCATTTTTATTTCAATCGTCTTGGCCAAACCAGCAAGAAAAAAATTATTGCCAGAACCGATGGTTATCATGGCAGCACCTATCTTGCGATGTCGATGACGGGCGTTACCTTCGATCACCAGGGTTTCGATCTGGCGCCGGACCTGGTGCATCACATTCCCTCACCCAATACCTATCGCCGCCCCGATGGCATGAGCGAAGAGGAGTTCTGCACTGAAAAGGTAGCGGATCTGGAGAACAAGATCGTCGAATTGGGAGCGGAGAATGTCGCCTGTTTTATTGCCGAGCCGATCATGGGCGCAGGTGGCGTGATCGTGCCACCGACGGGTTATCACCGGCGTACCCGCGAGGTTTGTGACAAGTACGATGTGCTTTACATATCCGATGAGGTGGTAACCGGGTTTGGACGGCTTGGCCATTTTTTTGCTTCCGAGGCGGTTTTTGACCTGGTACCAGATGTGATTACTTGTGCCAAAGGCATCTCCTCTGGCTACCTGCCACTGTCAGCGACGATCCTCTCTGAGAAGATCTATGACGTCATCAGTGTGCCTCAGGCCGAAGGCGCGATGTTCACACACGGCTTTACCTATTCGGGTCACCCGGTGGTCTGTGCGGCTGGGGTCAAGAATATCGAGATCATGGAGCGTGAGAATATCTGCGGGCACGTTCGTGAATGGGGCCCTTACTTTGAGTCCCAACTACAGGGTCTGCGTGATTATCCGATTGTGGGTGATGTACGTGGTAGTCACTTCATGATGTGTATCGAGAACGTAGCGGATAAAAAAACCAAGGCCTTGCTGCCAGACGAGGTGGGCATTGGCGGTCGCATTGCACGGCATTGCCAGGAGCGGGGTTTGATCGTGCGACCGATTGCGCATCTCAATGTCATGTCACCTCCGCTGATTCTGGATCGCGAGCAGATCGATACGATGGTGGGCATTCTGCACGAGAGCATCCAAGCAACCATGGACGAATTGGTTCGTGAGAATCTCTGGAGCGGCTGACCGCCTCTGGCACGGGCGCCATCATCCTGAGTAAAAGCAACAACCGCACGGCACTATCATGAGAGAAGTTGTTATTGCCGCCACGCAAATGGCCTGCAGTTGGGACACCGATGCCAATGTGGATCGTGCTGAGGCGCTGGTGCGCAAAGCCGCCGGCCAAGGGGCAAACGTTGTCCTGATACAGGAGCTGTTTCAAACCCCGTATTTCTGTGCCGAGCAGAAGCACGAGTACCGAGACCTCGCCCAGCCGCTGGAAGGTCATCCGGTAATCGCCCGCATGCAAGATCTTGCCCGTGAGTTGCAGGTGGTTATGCCGGTCAGTTTTTTTGAAAAGGCAAACACGGCATTATTCAACACAGTGGCTATGGTGGATGCCGATGGCTCGGTGCTTGGCAAGTACCGCAAGAGCCACATTCCAGATGCCATTGGCTACCAGGAGAAGTTCTATTTCAGCCCGGGTGATACAGGATTTCGGGTTTGGCACACGGCTGCAGGCTGTATTGGTGTCGGCATTTGCTGGGATCAGTGGTTTCCCGAAGCGGCACGTGCCATGACACTGATGGGCGCCGAGATCCTGCTCTACCCCACCGCTATTGGCTGCGAGCCACGGGCGCCAAAGATTAACTCACGCGCCCACTGGACCCGCGTGATGCAGGGGCATGCTGCAGCCAATCTGGTCGCACTCGCTGCCAGTAATCGTATTGGCAAAGAGATCTGGGATACAGACACCATGAATTTCTACGGGGGTTCTTTTATTGCAGGCCCAGAAGGCGAGATTTGTGTCCAGGCCAGTGAAGACCGCGAAGAAATCATCACAACCCGTTTTGATCTCGACGTATTGCGCTCACAGCGTCTGGAGTGGGGCATATTTCGTGATCGGCGCCCCGATCTTTATCAATCTCTGGGTACGCTCGATGGCGCAGTCTGAATTGCGCTGGCTAATTTGCCATCAATGATCCGGCTAAAGAGCGGACTGTAACCCAATAGGCAGCAGGCCAGAGTCACATGGATTTCAGTATTCAGCTGTCAGCGGACTATCCGGATAAAAATTACGGCGGCGACAAGGTCTATCAGGACATGCTCGACCAGGCGATTCTGGCAGATCAGTACGGCTTCGATGCGGTGTCGATTACCGAGCATCACCTCATCAATTGCCTGATGATGCCGGCACCCCTTCAATTCGCTGTCAAGATTGCAGCGCACACTAAGAACATCAAGATCATGACGTCGGTGGTGGTGTTGCCGCTGCACGATATGCGCGTCTACGCCGGAGAAGTGGTGGTTGCCGATATATTGACCGAGGGTCGATTATTACTGGGCGTGGGTCGAGGTGCTTTTAAATATGAGATGGAACGCCTTGGGGTACCTATGGGCGAGACCCGAGCTCGGTTCGATGAATCATTGGATGTGTTAAAGGCGCTTTTGACCGAAGAAGAAGTCAGTTGGGATGGTGAGTATTATCAATTTGACCCGCTGACCATCATGCCGCGCCCGGTTCGCCCGGGGGGTCCTCCGATTGTGATTGCGGTGATGAACCCGGAGGGCATATACCACTGTACCCGACGCGGTTTTCATATCCAGACCACCCCGCTGTCGGGCGATCACCAGTTACTGGTGGATCAGGTGGCCGCATTCAAGCGGGCCAAGGCTGAGATGGGCGGGAAAGGGCAGGGCCTCTCCCTCAGTCTATCGCGGGTCGGGTTTCTGGCCAGCAGCGAGGCTGAAAAACAGGAGCGAATCCGCGAAGCCTATGACTATTACAGTCGCTTCGATAATGTCTATACGGGCCCGGGCCTGGTCGATGCCGGAATGATCCGCCCGTTACCGCGCAAGCAAAGTATGAAAGAGCTGGCCGAGAGTTTATTGATATGTACCCGCCAGGAGATGATCGACAAACTCGTACCCTATGCCGAGCTGGGTATCGACCGGTTGATCCTGAGCCCTAATTTTGGTTCGGACCCGCAACTGACTCGAGAGGCTTTGCAGTATTTCGCGCAGGATGTCATGCCATTGTTGGCCGACCCCAGCGGAATCACGGTGTAGTGTGACGATCAGATTTACCGGTTATTTCGAGTAATTAGCCGTAAAATGTGTGACTGTTCCCTGTCATCATGAATCAGGGTCAACCCTGATTCGATGTTTCAGGCGTGATCAGGTATAACGCCCCGTCTTTTGTAATCGGAGTCATTGCAGATGAGTGAATTGAACACAGCAGATCAAGATCCCTGGCTGTTGACGCCCGGACCCCTAACGACTTCGCGTACGGTTAAGGAAGCCATGCTTCATGATTATGGGTCGCGCGACCAGCGTTTCATTGATATTAACCGCAGGGTTCGCTCGCGCCTGGTAGACCTGGTTGACGGTGCCAGCAGCCATGTCTGCGTACCGCTCCAGGGTAGTGGCACCTTCGTGGTTGAGGCCATGCTTAGTAATTTTGTACCCTCAGACGGTAAAGTACTGATTCTGGTGAACGGGGCCTATGGACAGCGTATGGAATCGATCTGCGCCTACCACAGTCTTTCAGCCGAGTCGGTGAGTTGGGCAGAAGATGAACCGGTTGATCCTTTGGTAGTAGCAGAGCGTTTAGCAGCCGATTCATCAATCACTCACGTCGCTGTAGTGCACTGTGAGACCACTACCGGCATCCTTAATCCGATCGAGGAGGTTGCTGCGGTGGTTGCAGCCGCCGGGCGTTCATTATTGATTGATTCGATGAGTGCGTTTGGGGCGCTTCCGGTGTCATCCAGATGTATCCGATTCGACGCACTGGTTGCCTCAAGCAACAAGTGTCTCGAGGGTGCACCCGGGCTAGGTTTCTGTCTTGCCGCTAAAGATGCCCTGGAGGCAACCCAAGGTAACTCAGACAGTCTTTGTTTCGATCTCTACCAGCAGTGGAAAGGTCTGGAAGTTAACGGACAATGGCGATTTACCCCGCCAACGCACTGTATTCTGGCTTTTGACCAGGCCTTGCAGGAGTTTGATGAGGAGGGTGGGGTATCAGGGCGGGGCGGGCGTTACCGTGCTAATTGTGATCTCCTGGTGACGGGCATGCGGGAGCTCGGCTTCGAGACCTTGCTGCCGGATGAACTGCAGGCTCCCATTATTGTGACTTTCAGGATGCCCGCAGATGCGGCGTTTGATTTCCAGAGTTTTTACGATGGACTGAGTGACCGTGGGTATATCATCTATCCCGGAAAGTTGACGATTGCCGAGAGCTTTCGAATGGGTTGTATCGGCCGACTGGATGCGGGTCATATGCGCGGGGCACTAAACGCGGTACGCGAAGTCATGGCCGAGATGGGCGTAGCGTCTGGAAGTCCGACAGTCAGCTAACGGCACCACCTGGCAGATATACAAAAGCCATTAAACAGGAAACAAAACAAGCAATGAAAGAAGAATTGATAAGTGTTAATGGCCGTGACTACGCCTGGCCGAAAAATCCGATTGTGGTCGTTTGTGTTGATGGGTCGGAACCCGGGGGTGCGGGCTCAGACAACGGAGGCTATATAGAGCGTGCGATTGAAGCAGGAGAGATGCCCTTTCTCGCATCGGTGCGTGAGCGAGGTACTTTTGGGTATGCAGACTGCGTCGTTCCCAGTTTTACCAATCCCAATAATCTTTCTATCGTGACTGGACGGCCTCCAGCGGTGCATGGCATCTGCGGGAATTTTTACTACGATTCACACAACGATACCGAAGTCATGATGAATGATCCGGCGTTGCTGCGGGCACCCACCATCCTGGCGGGGTTCAATCAGGCTGGTGCGACGGTGGCGGTGATTACGGCGAAAGATAAGCTGCGCCGGCTACTCGGTGTTGGGCTGGATATCAAAGCGGGTAGCGCCATATGCTTCTCGTCTGAACACGCTGACGAGGCGACCCTGACTGAGCACGGCATCGAAGGTGTCGTTGATCGTGTTGGCATGCCCGTGCCCGACGTTTACAGCGCTGAACTTTCTGAGTTTGTGTTTGCGGCCGGCGTTGTGCTGATGAAATCTCTTCGCCCGGACATCATGTATTTGTCGACCACAGACTACATTCAACATAAGCATGCCCCCGGGGCGCCAGTTGCCAATGCCTTCTATGCCATGATGGATCGATATCTGGCGCAGTTGGACGACATGGGTGCGACCATCGCGCTAACGGCTGATCATGGGATGAAGGCCAAACATAACGCCGCTGGAGAACCCAACGTGATCTACCTTGAGCCATTACTCCAGCGGGCCCGGTTGAGTGATTTCAGAGTTATCCTCCCTATTACCGACCCCTATGTTGTGCATCACGGTGCGCTGGGTGGCTATGCTACCGTTTATCTGGCGCCTGAAGCCGATCGATCCTCCGTGGTAGGAGCTCTCGCTGGCGAGGCCGGCGTTGAAACAGTGCTCACACGGGAGGATGCCTGCGCCGCATTCGATCTACCGGCTGATCGTGTTGGTGATCTGGTTGTGATCAGTACTCGTGACTATGTTCTGGGCAGTGCGCCAGAGAAACATGATCTATCAGGACTCAAGGACCCATTGCGTTCCCATGGCGGACTGTCTGAGCAACGCGTGCCGTTTATCGTCAATCGACGTGTCGATATTGAAACTGAAGATTGTCGAAACTTCGATATTTTCAGCCACGCGTTGAATCATGCTCAGGAGATGTCATCGTGACCCGCGCTCTTGCCAGTAATGCTACGCCGATCCACGAGACACTGCGTATCGCCGGTGAGAAAACCGACCGCGATGAGCGTATTGAAGTCTTTAACCCCTGGGATAATAGTATGGTGGGTACGGTGCCCAGCGCCCACCCGGAGGATGTGGCACGAGCCTTCGATATCGCGGCATCCTATACCCCGACACTGACGCGCTACGAGCGCCAGCAGATTCTGCTGCGCACAGCCGAAATTCTCACCTCACGCCGGGAGGTCATTTCTGACCTCATCACGGCCGAACTCGGAATATCCAAGCAGGATTCCTTGTACGAGGTGGGCCGGGCTTTTGATGTGTTCAGCCTGGCCGGACAATTGTGCATTATCGACGATGGTGAGATTTTTTCTTGTGATCTGACGCCACACGGTAAGCAGCGGCGTATTTATACGCAGCGCGACCCGCTGAAAGCAATTTCGGCTATTACGCCGTTTAATCATCCTTTGAATATGGTAGCGCACAAGGTGGCTCCAGCCATTGCGACTAACAACTGTATGGTCTGCAAGCCCACCGAACGGACACCACTTACCGCACTACTGTTGGCTGATATCCTTTATGAGGCAGGGTTACCTCCCGAGATGTTCTCCGTGGTGACTGGATTGCCAGGGGAGATTGGCGAGGAGATGATTACCAATCCCAACGCGGAACTGATCACGTTCACCGGTGGAGTTTCGGTGGGCAAGCATATCGCCAACCACGCCGGTTATCGTCGTACAGTGCTCGAGTTGGGCGGAAACTCGTCTTTTATTATCATGGAAGATGCCGATCTGGAAAAGGCGGCGATCATGGCCGTGCAGGGGGCTACCAAGAATTCGGGCCAGCGTTGCACCGCGGTAAAGCGGGTACTGTGTATTGATAGCGTTGCTGATGAGTTTGTGCCGTTGGTCGCAGAACAGGCGCGCAAGATCCGTTATGGCAACCCAATGTCGCTTGATATCGATATGGGTACGGTAATCAACGAGGCCGCGGCCGAATCTTTTGAGAAGCGCGTCAATGAGGCTGTGAGCATGGGCGCCGACCTGATTTATGGGAACGAACGGCAAGGTGCGCTTTATTCTCCGACCGTACTCGACCGGGTACCGCGGGATGCCGAACTGGTGGTCGAAGAAACATTTGGGCCGCCAATACCGATTATTCGCGTACGCGATATCGATGATGCCATCGCCGTCGATAACGGCACAGCATTCGGTTTATCGACGGGCGTCTGCACCAATCGCTGGGATTACATAACCCGTTTTGTCTCTGAACTCAAAACTGGCACAGTAAACATCTGGGAGGTGCCGGGTTACCGCATTGAGATGTCGCCCTTCGGTGGAGTCAAGGATTCTGGCCTCGGCTACAAGGAGGGTGTGATCGAAGCCATGAAAAGCTATACCACGGTAAAGACCTATTCGTTGCCCTGGTAAAAGGGGCGATAACGCAGACTGCCTGACTCAAACATTCCATAACAACTAGGAGGTAGCCCTATGCCCCTGATTCAAGTACAGATGTTCGCCGGCCGCACACCCGAGCAAAAACGCAATTTGGTGCGCGCCTTGACCGATGCTTTTGTGCAGGCCGCCGGTAGCACACCCGATGCCGTTGACGTAATCCTGACTGATGTCGATAAAAGTGACTGGGCCCAGGGAGGCGAGCTCTTTTCTGATAAGGCATTAAGTGGTTAGCGATCGGATGATTGACAGTATCGCCTGCAGTTTCAGTATTACAGGGCAGGGGCCTGCACTGTTTTTGATCCATGGCATCGGTGCGTCGCGCCAGACCTGGCATAAGGCTCTGCCATCGCTGGCTGCACATTTCACAGTGGTGACTTACGACCTGCGTGGTCATGGTGAGTCGCCTTTGCCAGATGGCGATTTTGTGTTGAATGATCTGGCCAAGAGCCTGCTGATATGTACCCGCCAGGAGATGATAGATAAATTGGCACCCTATGCTGAACTGGGTATTGATCAGCTGATCCTGA
>Ga0209360_1000232_pt1 | contig 50401 bp, 38 predicted proteins | sample SaaInlV_130m_DNA_3_FD_184651 | JGI IMG/M metagenome (GOLD analysis project Ga0209360, IMG submission 184651) | Marine microbial communities from expanding oxygen minimum zones in the Saanich Inlet - SI037_S3LV_130m_DNA (SPAdes) (version 2) | ecosystem: Environmental > Aquatic > Marine >... | reverse complement strand
TACCGCAACAATACGAATATTGTGAGTTTTTGCCGCCTTAAGAATCTCATCTGTTGTGCTATATACCACGGGAATAAATCGGTCAGCACGCATACTTGAACGTCGGATAGTGCGGCGTTCTTCATGAGTTTTTTCCACATTCAATATCACAGCATCAGCACCAGAGACTTCAGCACATCGAATAGCAAATCCAAGATTTGTAGAATAGGTGACGCCGTCAAAAAACCAGATGGTGCCTCCGCGCTCAAGGACCTCATTCAAATCTCCATGAGGCATTCGTCCAGTGAGGGCCAATGCATCGACAAATCCATCAGCAGACATGCGCCATAAGTCGTTGGTTGAACCCTCTTCCAATGGGATATTATGTTGTTCACACAACTTTCTAATTTCAGTAGTGTCTTTTTCTCGGTCAACCAAAACCATCTCTATGGCTTGCTCGGATAAAAGGGCAGCAAGCACCGCTTCTCTCCCTGTGATTTGCCCTGCCATGAAGTGGCGTGGGCCGCAGTACTCATGAGGTTACCCGCACTGGGAGGTCCATGGCGAAAAAACACAGCCCGAAATTTTTGGCAATTACCGAATCAGCACGTGCAGTCATTCCTGAATGCGATGCAGCCGCTCTCCGAGTTATGCTTGAAGATGAAGATTCTCTTGTTGTCTTCGATGTTCGAGAACGCCATGAGTTTGAATCAGGGCACCTAAACGGTGCCGTTCATCTTGGAAAAGGTGTAATTGAACGTGATATCGAGAAGCATGATTTGGACGATGATTCACGGATTGTTTTGTACTGCGGTGGTGGCTTTCGTAGTGCAATTGCAGCCAAATCACTCAAAGAAATGGGCTATAGCAACGTAATTTCTCTATGGGGCGGTTGGCGTGGAATCCAGGCAGAAGGCCTAGCGATTGAGTGAATTCTATTCTTGAAAATATGTCAGCAGCACTCGTGTTACTGTGTTTTGAACTATGTTGACGCGTGGACAGACTCATAAAGGGGAGTTAAGTCGGCTGAATGCTGAGAAGCGCTGGTGTTCATCATGACTCGAGGATTGTATCAACATGTTCGTGAAACTTGGAAGCAACCAAAGGACGCAGTTCCTCACATGTTCCGCCAGACTCGAATGGCTCAATGGCGCCGCGAACCGGTCAACTGTAAGATAGACCGTCCGACTCGAATCGATGCTGCACGACGCATGGGCTACAAAGCCAAGCAAGGTGTTGTCGTCATCCGAACCAGAATCCGCCGTGGTGGACTTCGCAAGGGTAAGATTCACATGAAGCGTAAGCCAAGCAAGGCCGGTATCAAGAAGATCACCATGGCCAAGAATACGCAACGTATGGCCGAAGAGCGTGTTGCACGCCATTTCCCGAACATGGAAGTTCTCAACTCGTATTGGGTTGGACAAGACGGAAAGCACAAATTCTACGAAGTAATTCTCATCGATACACACCACCCTGCTATCATCGCTGATAAGCAACTTGGCGTGTTCAGTGCAGCCAATGGAAACAAGTCCCACCGTGGACGAGCTTACCGTGGAAAGACTTCTGCTGGAAAGCGAGGACGTGGTTTGCACAACAAGGGTAAGGGCGCAGAGAAGTTGCGACCATCCCTCAAGGCAAACCTCAACCGTGGAAAGTGATTTCTGTCTTTTTTGGATGAGAAGAGTTCAAGAACTCTTGCCTCATATCATAAACTGATACCATGGATGATTTACTTGCAATTGGACTAGTGGCCGTTATTTCTTTGCTCATTTGGGCTTTAATGAATCAAAGGTCGAAACATTTGGTGAGTCAAGCCACTCAAGATTCAATCGTTGTTAAGGCACAACTCGAATCGCAAATCGTACAAGAACAGGAAATCGCTCGCAGATACGAACAACGAGAAACTGAACGTGAGGAATCAATGAAAGCTAGTTTCAAACTGCTATCTCAGGAAGCGTTAGATACTCTCAAACAAAAAGCGGATGTAGAGAAGCAATCCGCTTTCGGCGAAGCAACATCTTCGCTTTCGAAAACGCTTGAGACTTATATGGAAAACATCTCTCGCATCGAACGTGAAACAATTGAGAGAAATACCAAACTGGAGTCAGAAATTGGCAAGGTTGCCGAACTTGGACTTGAACTTAGTGAAGACACTCGAAACCTTACCCGTGCCCTCAAAGCGGACTCACAAGCGCAAGGAGCTTGGGGCGAATTGGTGCTTGAAAACCTTCTGCAATCTATTGGTTTTGAAGAAGGTCGAGATTATGACACACAGCATGGAGAAACATCCTCGGATGGAAAGCGATTGAGAACCGACTTCATCATTCATCTTCCCGACAATCGGCAAGTGATTATTGATTCCAAAGTATCCCTTACTGCTTGGGAGCGATATGTCAATTCAGAGGATGATGCGGAAACTGAAACCGCTTTGAAAGCACACTGTAATTCTATTAAAAACCACGCAACGACTCTTGCAAAGAAAAATTATCAAGATATGAAATCAGTGAATACAGTTGAATTTGTATTGATGTTTGTCCCTCTTGAAAGCGCCTTTGGCGCTGCGATGAGACAAAACCCAGATTTGTACTTCGACCTTTCAGGAAACACCCGTGTCAAGGTTGTAACCGGTGCTACAATTGTGACGGCCCTCATGTTGATCAAAGATATGTGGAAGAGAGAACATCAGAGCCAAAATCAACAAAAATTAATTGAGGAAGCGGGCGCATTGCATGATAAAATTGTACTTTTCTTGGAGTCATTTGAAACGATTGGAACCGAGTTGGGGCAAGCAAAATCCGCTTATGACGAAGCATTAAATAGATTATCTGAAGGAACAGGGAATGTCATTCGAAGAACGACCAAACTCAAGCAATTAGGTGCTAAAGTCAAGAAGGAATTACCAATTCCGCTCAAGGAAGAAGGCGAATTAGGCCATCAACAAGCATTACTTGAGTTTGTGCCCAGTCTTGAGAGTGGTACCGAAGAAGACTAATCAAACACGGGTTTTGAATCCCATTGCTCGAACTACGCACCAACCAGCTCGTGCCTCCCAAATAGTGAAAGTGCCTCCAGCAATACTTGCAGCCACAGCCCACCAACCAATTGAGGGGAGCAATCCAATGCCAATTAGGAGGGCTAATCCAAGTCCTACAGCGACACCCATAATTCCAATTCTCAGTCTTGCTGCTTTACCAGCAGCGCCTATATTACAGGTGAGTGCCATGCTCACACGTTTCTATTGGTAGTATATGAACAAATGTTTCGTAATTAAAAACTATTCTCATTAGGTAAAGGGACATTCAAAACTGAAACTAGAGGTCAATGAAGCAATCGCTTATTCTGAAAGCATTCAATCGCTGTGAAAGGTGGAAATCTCGGGGTTCTTTTATTGCCCCTCGACTGGTGGCATTGATGAGGGATACCTATGTCTGAAGGTGAAGAATCTGTGTCCCGACTTACGGGCCTTGAAGTCTTCTTGCCTGATGGTCGCCGTTTGGGCGTTGTTCATGATGCCGTGATTGATGTCAATGGATTGACCTGCACACACTTGTTTGTACGCGATACTGAGGAGGAACTTGTCGAAGGTTCAGTTCATGTTGCAGTACCTTGGCGATGGATTCGGGCAATTGACCGAATCGTTTTGCTTCGTTGGTTCCCACCAACTCCAATACCCCTTCAGAGTTGAGGTGTTTTCATGCGTATGGAATTACATATTCTTGGGACTTCCTCGGCTCGTCCAACCCGTAAAAGACAAGTCAGTGGCAGTTTGATTCAATGCGACGAGGGCATCATTGTTGTCGATGCAGGCGAGGGTTTTCAAACTCGATATGCTGACCAACGTAAGCGATTAAAAACGCATGACAATGTCAATACTTTACGTGCATCTAGAATCCATGCTGTATGCTTTACTCATGGTCATTTAGATCACACATGGGGCTTACTGCCTTGGATGCATTCAATGGCATTGGACAAAAGAGAAACTCCACTTTTGATTTTCGGCCCGACTTCATCAGAAGTCTTTGATGCTCTAATCGCCGGTGAATCAATCCCTGATTCTGCTCCAAGTGCAGAATTGGCTCGCCAAATCAAAGGTTGGCAAGAACTTGGAGGAACTTCAGAAAGTTTGGGATATCCAATTCGATGGATTCTTGGAGATGTTGCTGCAAACCGTTGGCTTGAGATAGATAGCAATGGTGTATCCACACCTATCAATGCAATGCCTCAGCCAGAAAGATGGAAGAAATATCGAATACAACCTTTGGCAACCCATCACACGGTTCCTTCATGTGCTTGGATGCTTGAATCGAAAGGCGATGTTGGTAAATTCAACCGCCTTAAGGCGGCTGAGTTGCGATTGAGTAATGAGCAAAAAGCACAACTTTCGGCTGGAAATGATATCATAATGGAAGATGGAACTTCATTGAAATCCCAAGATTTCCGAGGTCAAGAACGACCTGCAACTCGCATGGTCATATCAGGCGACACGTCTGAAATGTCGAAAGGAATCACATCGCTTTCTGGAATAGATGTTCTAGTTCATGAGGCGACATTTTTGAAAGACGCTCAGAAATGGGCAGATGAATTCCTTCACAGTACCAGCACAGGTGCAGCAAGAACTGCACTGGCTTGCCACGCTCGACATCTGGTATTGACACATTTCAGTGCCCGCATTAAAGACGCCACTGTTACACTTTCCGAAGCGAAACAAATTCTAGAATCAAGTTCATCCTCGGCATCTGCTGCAGTTGACGGCGACCGAATTCAAATTTCTGAATCCGGTTCTATCAGCCATTTGGTTTGGACTGGTGACGGCTGGTTGTCTTGAGCAAACGGCCACATCATTGAAGTGGGTCACGGCTTACAGCGTTGTATGCGTTCCTCTGTGATTGTTGCGTCTTTGCTCATGCTGATGTTGATTCCAGCCTCATCTTTGGCTACTGAAGGCCGTGCTGAACCGAATTGTTTGAACGACACCCCCGCTGCATTTTCTAGTGCGACAGTGATTGGTGATGGTACTTGCATCAAAATCAATCTTGGAATTCTTACACCAGGTGATGTGTATGACCTTTCCATCATTGTAAGTCAAGATGAATTGGATATCTTGTTCTTTGACCAAAATTCAGTACAACCCTATGACCTTGGACAATCATATCGTAACTTATTCGAACAGGCACCTTCAACTGAATCAGCAATGGGAAGTTATGAATTCCATTGGCAAGTACCCCAATCAATTAATGCCAAGGCTTGGTATATTGTTTTTGATAATACTGCACATTCAGGAGACCAAGGAATGGGAGACCAAGGTGGAGCAGACAGCCGTGCTAGTCTAACAGTCTCTCAAATTTCAGAATCCTATTGGACTCCATTCCATAATTTAATTGCCATGGAGAATGACACCTATCAAACATTGCTTTCAGGTGAGGATTTGCGACTTGATGCAGGTACAAGTGTTGTTGTTTCAGCATGGTCTCTTGAAGGAACAGGAGATATATATTTGCAAACACGAAGCATGAATAATCTCTACACATCCGGTGGAGTCGGCTCTCTCTTCATCACCGGTGCAGCACTGCAATCGGTCGAAGGTTCAGCATCTTTTTCTTGGATTGTTCCCAATGAATTAGACGGTGAAGAGTTGATTGTTATCGCCGACAATACCGATACTCCTGTTGGTGGTGCAGATGGTAATAGTCCAGTTCGTATGACCGTTAAGGTCGAACTCGCCCCTCAATTAAATCCAGTAATATCGAACAATGCAAATGGTAGTACTGTCGTTGGAAATTCGATTACTTTGGATGCGTACTCGACTCCTAATAGCCTAAATCAAGTTGCATCAGCATCTTGGGATTTTGATGCTGCTGTTGATGCTGATGCTGATGGGGATTCATCCAATGATGCTGATGCGACTGGCTGGGATGCACTCGCACAATGGACAACTCCAGGGGACCGAACAGTCACACTCACAGTTACTTCTCCAACCGGTTCATCCGCCTCATCTACATCAGTCATTTCTGTTCTTGATGTTGTTAATCCAGTTGCTCGTATCGGAGGAAATGGACAGCCAATAAGTGGTGGATGGAAACTCATTACTGGTGAAACAATACTTCTCAATTGTGATGGAAGCACAGATGACCACATTATCAGCACATGTGCATGGAACTTAGATGGCTCCCCCTATGGTCAAAACTCTTCAGTGTCGTTTTCATGGTCCGATATTGGGTCCCATGAAGTGGTCTTAACCGTGAATGATGCATCGGGAAATTCGAATAGCATCTCCACAACTCTGTTGATCACAGATATCACTCTGCCAATATTAGAACAATCCAGTCTGAATCTTCTTCCTTCGAGCGGAATGGTCGATGACAAAATAACCTGTACTGTTCAAGCATCTGACCCATACGATTCATCCGTTTCATTGCGCTATCATTGGGACCTCAACCCGAAGGTCGATGGTGACGATGATAATGGAAATACTCGTGATGATGCCGACCAAACCGGATATTCTGCTGAATTAGAATTTTCGAAACCAGGGCGTTATGATATTGTTGTGACCGTCTTTGACCAATCCAATAACTCCGATAGCCACGCCTTCACTCTCAGCATCGAGGAACCACCAGAAAAGGGAAGTATCGCAGGTATTTTACTGGTAATTTTGTTTATCGGAACCCTCACAATGGGTGTCTCTCTACTTGGACATCGACGTTGGCAAAATGGAATCGCCAAGGATTTGCTTGTTGGGCGAGGATTAAGTGTCGTTGAAGCTGAAGCCCATATGGCAACAGTTGCCAGTACCCGTAAAATCCCTCTGTTTTCATCGGCTGTGGTTCTTGCAGGACTTGATGCAGGTGAAGTACACTCGACTTCTTCAAAGGAAGAGGATGCAAAGGCTGCAGAAATGGCAGCGATTTATGGTTCACAATCGATGGAACAATCTTCTTCTCAGAACAGTTTTGCTCCACCAACTTTTACTCAACAAACCATTTCTCAAGGCAGTCAAGCCGCAGCAGCAGATGCCATGGCTTTGTTCAATGAAGAATCACCTGCACCATTGACTCAAGCAGTATCACGTTCCTCAATGGGAAGTGTCAGCGAACTATACTCTTCAGCACCACCTCAAACTGTGGTTAAAAGCGGAGGAGTAACTCTTCCCGAAGGTGTGACAACCCCTTCTTCAAAATCAGTTCCTAAAGAACCGTCTCAACCAGAAGCAACTTCTGAGCCAACGCCACGGAACATTACATGCCAAAATTGTTCTTCGAAATTCTCTATTCGAATACCTCTTGGTGCAAGCACAGTAGTAGTTGCTTGTCCAACCTGCTCTCAAGATACAACAGTAATGTCATGAATACTCCGCCCGTAGGGCGGGTTGTCAATTATGGCTTTATTCATGCATTAAGGGGATGGGTTCTCATAGTGGTGTTTCATGCTTGAGTCATGGTAGAGAGCCAACCGCGTCTTATTCGTGTTGGCTTGCCGCAAAGTTCAGACCCTCGTCGAATGGCTGTAGCCATGGTATTACTGATGTTTTTTTCAATGGCTCAACCGGTGGGAGCAGATATCTCTGTTTCTAGAAACGACTTCGGAGTTCTTGATGAATTAGACGAGATATTATCGAAACGTACCGATAATGGTGAAGGGAGTGTAGCTGCACAAGGAGCAACTGATGCACTCAATGCAGTTGATATTGCCCAGCGACCGGTTGACTCTAGCGACCCCTTGTCTCAAGCAACCAGTTATCTCGACAGTTTGGAATTGAGAGATTCATCTCCATTCGTGGCTGACCATCCTCGTCCATATGATTTTCTTATGGATTCATCGACTCAACCTGAAGGTTGGCCCTACAACCTGTTTGAAACATTATTTTCAGTAGAGTCGTTGGGATTAACCGATCCCTTGGCAATCGGAATCAACACTTATGCCGTCTATGTCAATTTCACTTCACGCGATGGTGGCCCATCTCATGAAGCATGGGTAGAAGGTACATTCACTGGGGAATTGTTGGTAGGAACCGAAATTGTTTTGTTCAACAATTATATCGACATTGATGGTGATAATGAATCTGACCTTTCGGTTGGGCTAACCATAGAAGGCCTCGCCACTCAAGGCGATGGTTTTGGACTTGAGTTTGGAGATTGTGGAATCCCCCCGCTCACCCTCCCTTGTATTGAGGAATTATGGATTCGGCCAACATTCCAATGGAAAGTAACTGCACTCAATCAAAATGACTTCTTGTGGAATAATATGTCGCAACTTGAAGTAAGCCTGATGAAAGGTTTGGCTTTTGACGTCACACTTGATGAATCTGAATCCTATGCAATAGTAATTGATACCCGATTCACCCAACCCCCTCATGACTTCACCCTTGGCGTAGGTCTTCAAAAAATGACATTCAGCATTAATGCAATCATTACCAATGCATTGGATTTTGTCACTTCACTTTTATCGGGCGGCGTGAATTCTTCAACTCTAAGCCTAACTTCTATCTCGGCCCCTTACGCAATTCGAGCGTCGAATCCAGATGCAGATAGTTCGAATCGGCAATCCGATTGTGATGATGGCTCAGACTATTACGACCCGTTGCTAGACCATGATGCAGAGAGTCATGAGCACAAATGTGGTTTTGGCCTTGGTGTTGGTTTCATTCGATTTGAAGGTGATAATGGAGGAGCAACCTCTAAAGTTCTCGAAACCGCCTATATTGACGTAGGTTTCCATCCCGAAGTCGGCGATACACGTTTGCCAAAAGAAGTGGATTTTACTTTACGAAACGATAATCTTGGTCAAAACACCTTCGACACTGTGGAGATATATTCTGATTATGGGGCAGATATGTTCCTGCATTATTTTGAAGACCGTTCCAATACATCAGAAGGAGATTCACCGTTCGGAAACACGACTGATTCACGTTCTTGGATTCGTGGATTGCCTTCAGGAACCCTTCACCCCGATGAAATAGCGGCTATATTCACGATGATTGGAGAAGAACCAGGGGGAACTGATTTGCCTGGAGATATTCCGAGTCGCCTTTCAATGATAATCGCTATCAAAAACTTCACTGGTGACAATGGAAACAATGTTGATGACCCAACACTCCCGGTAAATCCGGCCTCGCCTCCAAATACATTAGTTGCTATTGTAGCTACAGAATCCATCGATTTTCTCGAATATAAATCGACATTCATGCGCGGAGGTTATGCTTCGGATTCATCATCTATAGTTTTGAATATTGAAAACGTGCCCAAAGTGATTATCGTTGAAGGTAGTTTTGAACTTCCGAAAAGTGGATTAAGCCGCGTCAATTATGATAACCCAAATCTCAATAGTATTGCACAAATTTTTGATAATGCGTTATTGACCATTATCGAAGTCATCCTTGATGTCGGTGATGTTGTTAATGGCTTACCAGAATCAATTGTGGGGACTGCCGGGGCATCTGGGGGAGCCGTTCGTTTGAATTGTTACAATCAAGTCAGACTTAGCCTACCAACTTCTACTCGTGAGCCAATGGAAATTGGTTTAGTTTCTGTTGCAATCTCAAGCAGTGACCAACCGTGGTTACCAGAAATCGACCACATATTACTGTCAGAAGACACCAACATCGAGACTGTTAACGGACGCCTTGGACCCCAATCTCCCCTTGTCCCGGTTGCAATGAGTGCGCGTATCGGGGGTATTTCTAGCGTGAGCCATGATTACGACCCAATTAATGATGTTCGAACAATGGATTTACGAGGTGTAGCTGGAGGCCCCTTACTGATAGGTCACATTTTACATGATGATGGCGATTTACTAAATGCCAATCAACAATCAGCTACGATTTCCAATCGTCCGAGCACATTCAACGTAACACAAACTGCTGAGGCATTGACTTATTCGGCCTCTGTCCCCATTGGAACAATTACCTATGGTGGAAACGGCGATGGGCAACGAAACGCAATCCGCCTTAGTGGATTGCCCGCATCATTTCAATTGATTTTAGGCGATACAATAGGTTATGTTGCTTCCACGCCAATGGATTCGATAGAAGTTCAGTTGACAAACGCTACACAACCTTTGACAATGGATGGAGACCATTTCCGATTCTGGGTCGACGAAGCGACCGGTGAAGCAAGCCTAAGCACAGCAATATCTGATGTGACAAGTCTTCGACGACTCTCACCCCTTGACCCAGGAGCTAGTGGCCCTGAAGGCAATTCAAGAATCGAATTGATACGGTCTGAAGCCTCACCGATGAACATATTACTTGAAGATGAAACTGAATACGATGATCCATTTAAGGGGATGAACGGACGTATTGCTATCGACCCATTGCCGGCCAACATTACGATAGCCTACCCAAGTGGAGTTGATTCTACAGGAATTGAATTACCTACTTTCGATGAAGGAGATGGTGTCCAAGCATTGTCGTTTTTCCTTGGAGATTTAGTTAATTTCGGGTCCCTTGTCAATGATTTCTTCTACTCTACAGTGGTTGATTTAGGCGGTATTGAAACAAGTAACGACAACATGTCTTTGGGTCTTGATTTGACGACAGGAGAACTTTTCAATGTCACAATGGATGTTAGTAAAGGAACAAATGTGAACCAACAACCTGCTTGGTCGCACGGTCTTGGAATGGAAGTGTTTGAAGCAACTATGCTGACCTTCAACCTGTCACGAATGCCAAACTACACCTTGTCGAGTAGAAGTATTGTGGATGAAGCCCTCGCTAATGATTTCAGAATTAGTGATGATGAATACCAAGAAGTGTTTTATGCGTTGGATGCAGCCAACATTACCAATATCGAACAACTATTGAAAGCCCTTGAGGATGGGATTATTTTAGATTCAGAAATTGAGGGCGTCAATCTTAGCATTTGGGAAGAACAAGGTATTACATTTGAAATACGACGTTCATGGCATATTCGTACATGGTTGCCAAGTCTACCTGTTGGTCGAATACTCTTGGAATATGATTTCCGAATGCTTGGTGAGATTCCAGTGTATGAAATTGACCTATTCCTTGAGCAGTGGACTCCAGAGCGCCAACAATTGAGCATAATCATCAATGGATTAGAAGGTCGCGATATCGAATTTGTTATTGCCGGACTTGACACCAGCGGTCCCAACAATGTCGAAGCAAATGCAGTGTTTTCGACTCAAGATAACCTCACCGTACCCCGAGTATCGATTGATATGAGTTATGATTTAGGTTCTCGTTTGGATTCTGCTCATGCGGTGTTCATCGATAAACGCGCCCTCAGTCGTGTTGAGGCATTGATTGTTGGAATCCCCCAATCAACAGACTTCTCGACAACGATTGGTGATATATTCCTCATTGATGTCATCGTCCCTTCACAATATCAAATCGATGGACATTCAGCAGAATCTCTAATGATTCAACAAATGCGCTATATCGATGGATTCTGGTGGCCTGCGACCGCTTTCATGCGTGATTTACCTGGTGAAATGCATTTGGCGGCTCGACCAAATTCAGTTTTTGATATCCGAGCCGAGGTTTCTTTCCAAGGCATGATGGAACTGGATTATGTTTCAAACACTGACGACATGGATTTGTATCTTGAAGCAACAGGGCGCTCGGTTGATACCAAAGGCGATGTGTTGCTTTTGGCCGAAGACCTTCCGTCAAAATTTGTACTTGAAACAACGGATGACTGGGGTATGCGTGTTGCATCTTTGGGACAAGGTGTGAGTCGACTTTACCTCAAACAAACCGATTTGCCATCATCTCCTGGAGTGACAATTGACCGCATTGAAATCATTGGACAAGACCTTAAATCAGCCACAATTCATGTCTATTATGGACCGTTTGAGTACCCGATTATTGTTTTGGATGATATTACCAATGGGCGAATTGTTGCTAGTGCTGAGGCAACGATTGAACCGAGTTACACGACAGGTTTCTTGGAAGGCCATTCCTTCAGTGGCCGTGCAGTCTTACTAGATGCCCAATTCACGGGCCCATTACCAACCGCATCTTCAGTCGGAATCAATGGTATGGTTACAGACCTCTCTCTTGTTGGTTCACTTACAGGCGACAGTGTTGAAACACGCCACCTGTTAATCGTTGAACCGATTACGACCGTCATTGCCAGTGGTTTGGCACTCATTTGGTGATATTATGTCAGACGAAAATCACATTCCAGTGAATGAACATGGGGACATGTTGGTTCATGAAGACGATATCGAATCACTAGGATTACTTGATGTTGCACGCCTTCAACAAATAGAATCTCTTGGATATGAGTTGGATGAAGAGGGTATTGAGACCTTTGAAGACATGCAAAAAATTTCGAAAGCCCTTGAAACAATCCGGCGTGAAGTGAGTCCCAGCAGAGTTGCTTTAGCTGGAATAGTATTCCTTTTATTGTTGGGAGTAATAGCCAGTGGTTGGTATTGGGCTTTACCTCGTGATGCTGTTGATGTTGAAACACAATACCTCCAACGAGGGGGGCATCTTTTGATGTCGGAAATACACAACGTTGGTAGTCGCGATATTACCGATGTATCTGTTCAAATTGAATTTCAATCAGATGAAGGAGATATTATCGGTTTGATGTCAATTGAAGTCGACGTAATCGCTTCGCATTCATCGTTGGCAGGAGATAGTCTTGAAATGTTAATCGTCGGTTATTCAGTATGGGATGAATATTCAATACATATCAAATTACAATATACTGATTACAATGGCAAGTTACAGTCCGAGTCATGGACCCATTCTGTTGGGGTTTGGAGTAGTGAAAACTTCAACGATAAAGCCGAAAGAAGCACATGGCCTGTTTCATGAATTCAATTTTTGAGACCCATATTACCCATAGCGATAAAACGGGATGATGTGAGGGCTTCTTGTGCAAGTTAAACATTCGATGTTTTGGGCAATCGCCCTCATCACACTATTTCTCTTGCAAAGTGTATCTCCATTGCTCCACCCCGTAGGGGTGGTTTCATCGGAAATGGAAAGTGATGAAGATGTCGAATGGGTTCAATTCGACCTTGTCGATGGCGTCTATTCTGATGCTGTTGGTTACAGCGATTATTCACCATTTTCAGAACAACGGGGTATGTTTGCTTCTAGTAGAATCGGAACTTTTGATATCAATGGATTTCAACTTGAAAGGCCAGTTCCGAATGAATGGATGATGTCGCGATTTGATTTGAGTCTCATTATCGTATCAAATGATATTTTGATGATGGAGATGAGAGATACACTCGATGAGATTCCTGGCCTCACCGTCAGAGAATTTATCGCTCCTTCAGGCCTTCTTATTCAAGGCACACCATTTGCATTGACGAGCCTTTCTAGTCTTGATGGCATTGTTGCCCAACACCCAGTTCCACTTGCACTATTGGTTGATGACCCCGTTCTTGATGTCTTGATGCTTGAAGATGGTGAAGAAGCATTGCAAGGCCTTTCTATGAGAATTGAGGGGTGGAGGAATGATGAAGGCCCAATCGATTCAATCGATTTCACTGATGCAACAGGAACACAATTGATTCAGAAAGTATCTCAAATCGTACCTATCGCGTTTTCAGATTCTCATCAATGGGATTCTGGCAGATATCAAGGAATTCTTTCAACAGAAGACCTTGTTGGTGTTGTTGCTCAACCCTCATTGCGAACATTCCGTTTTGAACCAACATTTAGTCCCGACAATAGCCAGGCACGAACACATATGAAAACTTCTCAAATGACCAGTTATTTTACCACTGATTTGGATGGTTCAGGACAAATTGTGGCAGTTGCTGATTCAGGCCTAGATGCTGACCATGGAGATTTTGGTAATCGCGTTGTTGTTAATAACGATGTTATCGGTGATGGTTCGACTGCTGACAAACATTCGGGCCATGGCACACATGTCGCTTGCACAGTTCTTGGCGATGGAACACAAGGTGGTTATTCTGGAGTTGCTACTTCATCGGAACTATACTTTCAAGCAATGGAAAACGATAACACCGGTAATTTCCAATCTCCTTCACTGAATTATCTTCTCAACAGTGCGTATTCTGGAGGAGCCCATACCCATACCAATTCTTGGGGCTCCAAATTAGCAAGCGACCAAGGTAAATACACTTCTGAGAGCGAAGATGTTGATGACCGTGCGAATTATTACGATCGTTATTACAACGGTCATAATGGCTTGACAATCCTCTTTGCAGCAGGTAACGATGGCCCAGATACTGGAACTGTAGGGGCCCCTTCAACTGCCAAGAACACCATTACGGTCGGTAACCATCAAAACCGGTATTCCGGTGCACCGGATTCCATCATGTCAGGCTCTTCTCGTGGTCCTACTGATGATGGCCGCATAAAACCGGATATTCTTGCACCCGGTGGCTATGTTCGTTCTTGCCGAGCACAGGAAGCTACGGACATCAGTGGCTCTACATGGTCTAATTCTTACTATCTTGAATACACTGGAACTTCAATGGCAACACCGAATGCAGCAGGTGCTGCTGTCATGGTGCGTGAATATCTTGAAGAAATTGCACAACGCCCATCTCCACAAGGAGCCTTAATCAAAGCGTTATTGATTCTAGGAGCACAAGACATCGGTACACGAGATATTCCAAATGATGATGAGGGTTGGGGCCGCCTCAATTTACGTAATACACTTGCTCCAACATCTGGTCAAGGAATTTGGGTTGATGACCGCTCAGTCTTATCTGGAACAGGTAATTCCAAAACCTATACCTTCAACATATCTCAATCAAATTCGGGCTTCAAAACGGTTCTTGCATGGTCGGATGAACGCGGCTCACCATTCTCTAATACTCAATTAGTCAACAACCTCGACATCGAAGTAACCAACCCAAGTGGAGAAATTTACCTCGGTAATGATTTTGCAGGCGGGCGTTCTACTACCGGGGGTTCTGCAGACAACCTGAACAATGTCGAAGTTGTGTTGGTCGATAATGCGGAACTTGGCATTTGGACGGTTAAAGTCAAAGACGCTTACCATGGCGGCAGTAAAGCACAACCATTTGCCATTGCAGTTATGGGGCATGGTGTAAATGACCTCAGGCCCGACCCAACGATTTTGGAAGAAGAGTTTGCAATGTCTGTGACTATCCCCCAAGTTGGTGACCAGTTACAAGTGACCTCGAAAGTGTTCAATGTTGGAAATGTTCGAGCCGATTTCTTTGACATTGTCTTCGAAGTTGATGGCGTCGAAATTGAAACCAAATCAATTGATATTGGTGCAGGTTCTACAAAGACCCAAATTTGGTATTGGACGCCTCAAACAGCAGGCCAATCAACTCTCTCTTTCATAATCGATCCAAGCGATGAAATCGAAGAAATTCTTGAAAATAATAACCGTCATGACGTATTTGTCAACGTCACTGCACCTGGGGTAAAACTCTCTGCTGAACCCCAATCATTGATGTTGTTGAATACAAGTCAGTCAACCACATCATGGAACCTAACGCTCACAAATACCGCTTTGGTTTCAACCAATGCAAGCCTTCTGACTCAAAGCGTCATGAACGAAGTAACGGGTCAAACCGAAACTTGGTATGTGGGGGCCAATGAATCAAATTTTTCACTTGAAGGTCAAGGTTCTGCGGAAATAATCGTCACACTTGTTCATCCAACTCCACCTTTACCAGGATTGTATCGCATCGATTTATTGGGTATCGATGTGGATAATGGGGTGACCTATCCCTATATGCTGTATCTTGAGGTTCCAGATTTGCCAAACTTACGCCTTGAATACGATTACCAAATTGTACCAGTTTCACCAACTGAAACGACGAGTATCGATATTCGTTTATTCAATATCGGAAATGCAAACATCGGTTATGATTTGTTCCTTGAAGCTCCTGCTGGTTGGAGTGCGGGATTCGATACTCTATCTAGCGTTCCCGGTGCAAGTTCGGGTTCTACAGGCCTAATTTCAAAAGACACGCATCGAGTCATTGGTATGTCCTTCACTCCTCCTCAAGTGATGACGGGTTCAGGTGCGGAACGAATGGTGCGTTTGACCGCTATTTCTCAAACAGAAATTACAGAAAGTTGGGTATTTGATATTCCAATAAAAGTTGATACAATTAAGGATGTTGAAATCGATTTAGAAACCAATATTGGAGTTCTTCGCCCAGATTCTTATTTCAGTATGTTGTTTTCATTGGAGCACCGAGGCAATATTGACCTTTCTTTAACGCCATCTTTTGAATTACCACCCGGGTGGTCTGTTACATCTGGATTAGGACCATTTGACCTAACTTGGTCTTCATCGAAGAATTTACTGTTCGGAATTTCGGGTGATGGAAGTGGTTCATCTGGTGAAGTGAAATTACATCTTGATAGTGGTTCAGACCGTCTCACTTGGATTGGTTTCTTAAATGTCGAAATTCTTGCTCAACCGACCCTCAATTTTGTTAGCCTTGAATTGGAAAATGGTACCAGTTGGGATACACCGTTTGGAGCAGGCTCTCATCCAACAGGCGTTCCACTGATGTTCACATGGTTAGTTGGAAACGATGCGAATGTTGATTGGCAACCAACGGCTTCAGTATCCCTTAGTAATGGATTATTTGGTGAGTGTTCTGCCCTCGAACCAGTGGGTATGGGGGGCATTGAACCTGTAACATGCACGATTATTATCTCAACTACAATGGCACCATTAAGCGAACCTTCTTTTGTGTTAAAACTAGAAGGAGGCGATGTTGAATACACCGAAAACATAGGCCTTCTTGTCGCTACAGTTGTGGAATCTTCATGGGTTCAAGAACGGACAACCCCATTCACAACTGGAATTCAAGAAGAATTAGAAGTCACGCTACTGAATGCTGGAAATGTTGCTTTTTCACATAAGTTGACAATCGACGAACCAAAGGATTGGTCAGCCAGTATTGATGGGAATGATATTGCAAATTTAGAGCCTGGAGAATCAATGAAAATCCGTCTCTTAGTTCGAGCAGATCGGCCAGGAGATGGAATCATTACTCTCGGATTACAAAGTGCAGATTTGATGATAAATTCCTCAATTGAATTACAAGTTTCTTCACTCGGGGAGCCAATTGGGACTTCAGGAGAGACGCTTCCTCTTTCCAGCATTATTGGTGGAGTATTCATTGTCGCTCTTCTAGTTGGAGCTGTTCTCTTCACGCAACGGAGGAAAGACATTGTTTCTCAACCACAACTTACGGCACCCAGCCCAGTTCAAGCACCAACTATTGCGGCGGCGCCGAAAATTGTTGCCCCAATCGCCCCTGTTGTCGAGAAAATCGAACAACAAGGCCCAATGTGCTGGTCATGCCGCAGTGAAATAACGGGGACAATGCTCGGTTGTCCAGGCTGTGGTGCCCGTTACCACCGCGCAGATTTTACCGACTGTCAATCTAATTCATTGACCGAATGCATGAATTGTCAAACCGAAGCAACATCTTTTGTTGAAGCATGAACTTGATAACTAAGTTTGTTTTCCTTGACACATTCAAGGGTAGTCTTTTGATAGTAAGGCCGCCACCGGGGGTCATGGACCCCCGAGAACCAAACAACACGCACGGAATAAAACGTGCATTTTTCCTTGTGGGAATTCTTCTTCTTTCAGTAGTACCGATGGTGGCGCCAAGTGTCGCTGCTGATGGTGCACGAGATGCGAGCATTACCATTCAAACAACACCTTCTAACGGGCTTGAAGTCAATCCAGGAGAGGCAGGAGAATACACAGTTCGAGTGTATAATAACGGCCCTACGGCAATTACATTGTCTCTTTCTAGTAGCGAAGAAGCAACTCAAGAATGCAGTGCATATTCATCGAACATTCAACAAATTCCTGGAGTTGTTGAACCGAATGAATACGGTGAAACGACGATGAATGTTTCTTTGACACAAAATGCTGAAGGTTCTTGTGACACTACGATTACTGCGAATGCAAATGAGGCCCCAACTCCACCAGAAGTTGCTGGACAGCCGGCAACGGAAACGAAAATTGTCACTACCACTGCTGGAGATGGCTCAGGTTCAGCAGTCTTCGGAGTTGACCTTTCGATGGCGAATGAAAACGACCGCAACCAACAATGGGCTGGAGAATCTGTCATCGAATACGATATCGTGGTTGAAAATACAGGCCAAACAAATGAAACCATTGCTCTTTCACTTGACGAAGCAGATGGGAGCGGTTGTCAAAATGCTGACGACCTAACTGTTGAATTAGACCAAGAAACGGTCACACTTGATCAAAATGACACTGAGACAGTCACCGTATCAGTCGAAGTTCCTGTAGGCCAACAAGCCAACAAATATTGTTGGGAAATTACCGGCACAGTGACCAGTGACCCTTCTCAAGAAGCCTCTGATGTTGAAGATTTTGATTTGACCGTTCCTGAATTACATGAATGTACAATGGAACTGACCAAAACGAGTTTGACCGTTGACCCTGATAGTGAAGGAAGCCTTAGCGCCACATTGACAAACATTGGGAACAGCGATTGGTCGGTTACAATGGCCAAAACTGGAAGCCGTGCGGGGTGGGTGGACTTCGACGGGGCATCGTCAGGACTGTTGCCATATAATGACGGAGAGGGCAGCAAAACATTCGACTTGATAGTTACACCTGATGATTCGGTAACTGCTGGCGAAGAATCCGCCATCCAAATCATTGCTAAAGATGGTAACACAGTCAAGTGTTCAAAAGAATTGAGAGTTATTCTTGGCCAATCATTTGGAGCAAGTCTTTCTTTGTCAACAACTATGCTTTCCAATATCGAGCCAGGGTTTAACGGCACAGCTACACTCACTGTGACCAACCAAGGAAATGGCGTGGACAATCTCCGAATCTCCTCCTCTGCTCCACCATCGGGTTGGAGTGTACAACTTGATTCAACTACCGTTTCAGTTGGTTCTAAACACGGTTCTGACAAAACTGAGAATGTTGGTATTGTAGTAAATGTTCCAAGTAATGCTTTGGCAACCGAACAAATTGAAATCGCCTTCTCTGTATTGCCAGCTGGTGGTGGCGTTGCGTATGCTGAAGTTACACTTACAGTTTCAGTTAAAGCGATTCATGGGGTTGAGGCTCTAGCAACGGCCCTTGAACAAACTGGCCGTTCCGGTTCTCTTGTGAAGTTCCCAATTACCATTCAAAATACTGGGAACACAGCGGACCATTACCGTTGTATTGAGCAATCTCAAACTGCCTCGCCCGAATGGGACGTCCACTGTGAGGATAGCAATGGAAATCTTATTTCATCGTCCCAAGGGATTTTAATTGCTCCACAGAGTTCTATTCAAGTGTTTATGGTTGTCGGTATCGATGGTGAGGAAGAACTCTCTACCAGTCGATTGACGATTCGTATTATCAACAAAGATGACACCACGAATTCAGGTGACGAAAATAATGATGGATTACCAGATAATCAGAGAGAATTCATTTTCTTGGCAATCCTTTCAGACCGTGTATTTTCGATGGATGTCCGCCTTGTTGATGGAGGGCTAGACCAACGTTCAGGCACAGCGACACTTCCTCCATCTGGCACGCAGAAATTTGGCTTCTGGGTTCAAAACACAGGTGATGGGAAAGACCAAGCGGTGTTCGATGTGTCTGGACTTGAAGGACTTGCAACACGAGAAATAACGCTCTATGGGCTCCCGGTAGATGGCGAATTCATGATTCCAGTAGGCTATGGTATTTGGGATCAAAATAACAGTGCTTTCCTCGTTGATGCGGCTGGTGAACCAATCATAGGTTCGACAAAAAATCTTGCTGAAACTAAGATGTGTGAACTTGGCTATTGTGCTGGCGGCTTTGAAGCACTACCCTTTGAATTGTATTTTGAAATCGAATTGACCGTTAATCCAGGCGCTTCAACAGGCGATGGTGGTATTTTTGAATTGGTCGTACTCAGTTCCAAGAATGCGGCAAACCGTTCAGGCCATTTTGATATCTCACTCGATGTTCAAATTATTTATCAGTTTGAATTTGACCGTGAACAGATCAACTCCGTCTTGGAGGTCATCTATCCAAACACTGACGAGTTTATTGTTAATATCACGAATACCGGTAACGTCGATGCCGAAGTCTTTGTATTTTCATCAGAAAATTACCGAGGCTGGAGCGTTGTTTTGACTGAAGTTGATGAAACAGACACTTGTGAAATTGAGATTAAAGACTTCATTTGTGAAATTGAAGTTGGTCAAACCATTGGAATCGTAATCACTGTTCATCCTCCTAGTGGTGCCGAAATTGAAGACACGTTCAAATTTACGATTTCGGCAGAGCCTTTGGAAACAGGAGTGGTTGGCCGAGAGAACATTGAACTTGAAATTAGAGGTCAACCATCTAAGGGCTTACTAGGATTAGGATTTTCAACTGAACAAATTCAAACCGGTGTTTTATTCATCATTTTGATTCCATTTGTTGTCATTTTTTATAATGCGGGGAAATCACAATTGAAACAAAATCCAGGTGCAAATCGAAATAAGAAGAAACAACAATAGAGAGGCGCGCATTTGGAAATTCATTTCCAATGCTACCAAGGTTTTACACCTGCCATCGCTTCATTTCAAAACCCTGTACCTTTCAGAAGTTCAGAGTTTCACTTTAATACCTCTTACATTCGGCGATTGAAGTTTCATCGACAGCCGTCGTTCTTGATACTTGAGTATATATCTCGCAGTGACCTTGTTTTACCTATCCCGCCTTCGCCGTTTTCTACTGTTTGATTTGGCAATCCTTATGGGGGTCCCTCAAGTCGGAAAGAATGCGGAGCGTATGCTTCGCACATGGGTGAAAATATGTCCGGTCTCGAATCAGTTCCGAGTGCGTATCTCTCAATTGGTTTTTTGACGATTCTTGGAATCATCATGCCATTGACAAATTTCATCATTACATGGGTTGTTCGTCCACGAGTTGACCCTGCCCGGCCCCATATTACCCGCTCCTATCTCTTAGAAGGTTATGAGCGAGATCACAGCCTTTATCCTCGTCGTTTGACGACCTTTGAATGCGGTAGTGAGCCTGTTGGCGATGCAATGATTCAATTCCATTTCCAATATTATTGGTATGCTATCATTTTCCTTGTCTTCGATGTAGCCTTCATGTTCCTTGTTCTCGGCGGCATGGTTGCATCTGAAGCAACATCCCCTGGTGCCGCCGAAGGGGCACTTGCTGATGCCAAGAGTGCTTTGCTGCTACTCGGTCTTTTCTTTACCATCATGTCTTTGGGCGTGTGGTATGTGTTCCGAAAGCGAGGTCGCATTTACATTTGAGGTGGATTTTATGGCAGAACCAGGAGATAATTTCGCAGCCTTCAACAGTCGTGCTTTGGTTGAAATGGTCGGTGGAGTCACCGATGAAGCTCTCAAGGCAACCCGCATCAAAAAGTTCCTCAGTGTTCTTGCAGGTCGATATTTCAACTGGGCGGGCCGAAAATCATTGTTCACTCTTCACTTAGGCATCAAATGCTGCGCAATCGAGATGGCTGCGGCCGCAACACCTCGATTCGATGGTGACCGATTCGGAGTTCTGTTCCGTTCATCCCCTCGGCAATCAGACGTTTTGTTAGTCAATGGTCCAATTTCAAAGAAGTTTGCCGACAAAGTGGTTCGCCTTTGGGAACAAATGCCTGAACCAAAATATTGCATAGCAATGGGCGAATGTGCAATCTCGGGAGGCCCTTACTTCCAATCCTACAACATCCTCGAAGGTGTTGACACGGTTATTCCCGTGGATGTCTATGTCCCGGGATGCCCTCCTCGGCCAGAGGCTCTTATCGATGGCTTTGGATTACTCCGAGAGAAAATCATTCGAATTGGCGGCGCTCCAAGCCTTGAGCGTAGCAGCGACAAACCAGTAATTGTGGGAGAGGACTGAGATGGTTGGTTCGATAACACCTCAACAAAATTCTACTGCAGCCGATGCGTGTTTGGCAGCAATCAACGACCGTTTCGGAGGGAGCGGTATTGAAACATCAGTCCAAAACCATTCTAATGCGAAGAAATACGCTTTCGTCCGCATCGTTTGCCCACCACAACATTGGATTGCTCTTGCAAAATGGATGAAATATGACCTCGGTGTCAATTATTGCTCGATGGTCACAGGCACTCATTTCCCTGAAGGTTCACCAGAGCGAGGATGGGAAGTTGCTTACCATTTCCTACGTCAACCGGTGAAGAACCAAACACCAAACACCTGTACTGTTCACGATGTTGAAGCGCTTTCAGGCATGGATATTCCGATGGAATTCGAAGTCTTCATACCGCTTCCTCAAGGAGACTCTCCAACAGTTCCTTCGATTCAAAGCATTTGGGTTGGGGCAGATTGGAACGAAAAAGAAACTTGGGATTTAGTCGGCATCAAATTCGAGGGCCACGATAACATGCACCGAGTGCTTAATCCAAACGACAGCCCTGAAGGTTTCCACCCGTTGCAAAAGCAACATAAGATTCGTTATCACGATCACAACGAAATGTACGATGACCCACAAGGATTCATTCGTAAACCTGCGGACGAGGGCCGTGTAAAGTGAGGGATTATTATGGCACAAATGTGGATTACAATGGGCCCCCAGCACCCAATGACTCACGGGTTGTGGACACTACGTGTAAAAGTCGATGGTGAAACCGTCGTCGATACCGAAGCAGAACTCGGATACATCCATCGCGGTGTTGAGAAGATATGTGAAGCACGTGATTTCACACAAATCACACCTTACTGCGACCGTCTTTGCTATGTAAGCGCTATGACTTGGGCCAACTCGTATATTTACGCGGCTGAAGATTTGCTTGAAGCAGATGTTCCAGCACGCGCAGAATACATTCGCCTAATATCGGCAGAATTACAACGTCTCGCGTCCCATTTGATGTGGCTTGGTGCATTTGGGCCCGATATTGGCAATCTGACACTCATGACTTGGTGTATGCGTGACCGTGAAATGTTCCTCGACTTGCTCCAAGAACTTGGAGGCTCTCGAATGCATTACAATTACCCACGTATTGGTGGAGTTAAGCGTGACATGCCAATCGGATTTGCTGACCGAGTTATTGCGAAAACCAAATTATTCGAGAAGCGTCTTGATGAATATGAAATGATGCTCGATGAATCGACTATCTGGCTTGTTCGTCTTCAAGGCGTGGGCTATGCAAATGCAGAATCGATGGTTGATGCAGGTGTTTCGGGGCCAAACGTCCGAGCTGCAGGCGTCAACTATGACGTACGCTGGGCTCACCCCTATTCAGTCTACGATGAAGTTGATTGGGAGCCTGCTGTTGAAAAGCCAACCTCAGTCAAAGGTGCTGATTGTTATGACCGGTACCGAGTCCGTATGGAAGAAATGCGACAATCATGCCGCATGGTTCTAGATGCTCTCAACAAGATTCCTGGTGGGAAGAATACCAACTATGCAAACGGTGATGAAATGATTTACACCAAAGCACCAACACGCGCTCCAGAAGGTGCAACAGGATTCAATAACTACGAATGCACTCGAGGTGCGTCACAATTTTACATCCAAGGAGGTGGCGAAGGTAGAGGAAAGAACCCCTATCGTGTCTCTATTCGTTCACCTATGTTCATCACAATTCCTTATGTTGCAAAGACAATGATTGGCTATAAGATTGCAGATATCCCTGCGATTATGGGTAGCTTTGACCCATGTATTGGAGAAACGGACCGCTGAGGTGATTGCTATGGACGACATCTATGACTTACGCAGCATTTTCCTTGGTAAAGACAGTCTTGTCACCTCCATCATCACTTCAGTACTTGAAGGAACACCTTTGGAAGAGAACGCCTCCGATCTTTCATTCCTCGTTGGAACCTTTGCAGTTGTCAACATCGTTTTCTTGATGTTGTTTTTCAGTCAATTCGCAATCCTTTGGATTGAACGCAAGGCTGTTGCTCGTATGAATGACCGTCGTGGAGCAACTACCGCCCTTCGTTCACTTTGGGTAGGAGAAAACGGAGTGACTGCTGGGGAATGGTGGAATATGCTACCATTTGGCGGCAGCATTGTCGGTGCAATCAATAAATTCCTCAACAAGAGATTTGGTAACCGTGATGAAAAATTCCCAACCGTCGACCGAGTAAATAACAGGTCATGGATGGGATATTCAATCTTCCCCGGTTTCTTTCAAAACGTTGCAGACGGCATGAAATTTTTGCTCAAAGAACACATGGTTCCTCGGCGAGCGGACAAATTGATTTTCGAGGTATCTCCATTCCTTATCGTTTCTTCGACTTTGTTGATTCTTGGAATCATCCCCTTGTCAAGTGGAATCTATGCAACCAATCCTGACCTTTCAATTCTTTACGCCATTGCAATATTTGGTATTGCCCCAATTGGTGTATTCTTTGCAGGTTGGTCTTCTAACAACAAGTATACCTTGATCGGAGGTATTCGTTCAGCAGCCCAACTCACAGCATACGAAATCCCCCTTCTCCTAACTCTTCTTTCAGTTGCCATTCTATCGGGCACCTTCAACATCATCGAAAGTATTCATTTCCAGCATGCTGCTGGTTCTTGGAATCTGTTCTTGATGCCTTTGGGCGCAGTTCTATTTTTAGTCACCATGATTGCAGAAGTCGAGCGAGTCCCCTTCGATATGCCAGAAGCAGAGGCTGAACTGGTTGAAGGGTGGTGGACTGAATACGGAGGTATGCGTTTCGGAATGCTGTTTATGGCAGAATACATCCGAACCTATGCTGCCTGTTTCTTGTTCACACACTTTTTCTTGGGCGGATGGCACCTACCATTCCAAGGCACCATTAGCCAAATCCCAATGCTTGGCGATGCATATGTCTTGATTCCAGGTGCGCTTGTTGTTTTGTTGAAGTCTTGGTTGGTCTTCCTTGTTGTTTTCGTTTGGGCACGATTCTCTCTTGCCCGTATCCGAACTGACCAAATTCTCGAATTCGGCTGGAGAATGCTATTGCCACTATCTGTTGCTCAAGTTATTCTTTCAGTTCTATACCGATTGTATCTCTTCCAACCTGAAAACATGTCCTACACTGCAGAAGGTGGTAGCGCTTGGAGCGCATGGGGCGTTCCTATGGTCATCCCTCTTGCTACAACGCTTCTTTGGCTTGCAATATTCTATATTCTTCTCAATGATGAAGATAAAGAGGCTGCTCCAGATAGAATGTATCACGTTTACACATTACAGCCCGCGGGAACGCATACTCCGGGAAAGGACTGAGGTGATTTATCATGCCAATGCATCCACACGCAAAACCGAATTTCAGAAACCTTTTCTGGTATCCGTTTAAGATTACTCTAATCACTGCCCTTCGTACTTTCCCATTCTTTGGAAAGTGGTTGGGTAAAAGGTTAGATTGGGGCTACCACAATTCGGAACATCCAGAATTCCTTGATGCCAATAGTAAAGTCCGTGCAGAAAAAACCTCACAATTCAATGATGTCAGTGCACAAACTTTTGCGCCTGACCGAGTTACTTCGGATTTGTTCCCAACACTTTGGAAACCACAAACAGTTCAATACCCTTACGAACGTCTTGAGGAAATGGAGCCTTGGCTGTTTGTTCCAGGGAATTATAATGGTAGAATTGGTGTTATTTGGGAAACATGTACTGCATGCAAATTGTGTGTAACCGCTTGTCCTAACGATTGTCTTCACATGACCACGGAATTGCGTGTTGATGTTTTGGACGGAGCAGATGGCGAACACGGTGGAATGGGTGGAGAACTCGAAGTCGGTGGACACGCAGCAAGCCTTCTACCAGAAGTCGCAGCAACCCTTGAAGATTTCAATCATGTAACTGCACACACAGAAACCCCAAATGAATGGCGCTTCGGAGAAGTGCTTGACCTTTCAGGCAGTACTGCAACTATTCGCTGGAATGATTCCGGAGAAGAAGCGATTTTGGAACAGTCTGATTTGCGAGTAGCTGACGACCAAATTGTGTCTGGGCGAATTGATTTGGGACGCTGTATGTTCTGTGGCTTATGCATGGAAGCATGTGGCTTCACTTCTTTCTTCATGACCAATGAATACGACGGAATGTCAGGATTCACCCGTCAAGAATTGTGGTTTGATGCAAGTCGAACACGTGTTTTACCATCTATCCATCAAGAAGCAGTCGATACTGAACTTGCAAAGCGTGCTACCAAAGAGCGCACAAAACGGGCGAAGAAGGCAGCAAAGGCAGCAAGTGAAAACAAAGCGGAAGAGGGTGCTTGAAATGGATATAGCAAGTATTGCCGAAACAGGCGTATTCTTTTTGTTTGCAACAATTGCCATACTTGGCGCTCTTGGTTTGGTTCTTGCACAGCGCGTGGCACATTCGATGCTTTCGTTGATTTTTTCATTCATGGCCGTATCAGGAATATTCATTCTCTTGGGTGCAGAATTTTTGGCTGCAATTCAAATTCTTGTTTATCTTGCCAGCGTCGGTCTTGTGGTACTGTTTGGTATCATGTTAACGCGACGTCAAATCTTAGAGGAGGACTTTGAATGAAATTGGTATCATTATTCACTCGTATGGGCTTGTTGGCCCTAGGAATGATTCTCGTTGCCGTTCTCAGTGCGGACAGTGTCTGGGAAAACAGCAGTGAAGAGCACCCTACGACCAGTGGTCTTGCAGATTCTTTGCTAAGTGATTGGGCTTTACCTCTCGTTATTCTTGGAATTCTTATGTCCATGGCTATGATTGGTGCAGCCTACCTCGTTCGTGATGAGCGAATGGAAAATCTTCTTTGGGAATTTGGAGGTGAAGAGGAATGATTGATCCAGCATTGGTTTCCGGCCTCTCCGCTTTGATGTTCGTCATTGGATTGGGCGGTGCATTCACACGAAAGAATGCGATTATTGTCCTCATGTGCATCGAATTGATGCTCAATGCAGCAAACATGCAATTTGCAGCAGCAGCAGTCCATCATGGTGATACAACCGGATGGGTTTACACACTCTTTGCCATTGCTATTGCGGCTAGTGAGGTTGCGATAGGTTTGGCGATTTTCCTTGCTGTTTACGGGCAACACGAAACGATATCATTGGACGATGTGGATGTCCTAAAGAACTGAGGTGATTGAATGTCAGGTACAGAAGTTACAACAACAGTTCATTCAGAATGGATGCAATACGCGCCACTGATTATTATATTACCAATGGTGGCTTTTGGAGTCATTTTGTTCCTTGGCCGAGTGTTTAACGGCCATCCATTTTGGAAGAAGAATCTCAAGGAAGGCGGCCTTATTGCTTTGCCAGTTATGGCTGCAAGCTTCATTCTTTCCTTACTGTTGATTTCAGAATTCCTCAAAGGCTTCACGAGTCTTGATGAAATTTTTGAACAGATTGCCTGGGTAAATACTGGAATTTGGAACGGAGGAAGTACTACCGAACCAGTTTCATTCGGTTTCGGAATTTATGTAGACCACGTCACCGTTATGCTGCTCTTCGTTGCATCATTTTTGTGTCTTCTCATTAACATGTTCAGTATCGGTTACATGAATACCGACCCAATTAACGATAATCGTAACCATCGATTCTATGCAGAATTTGTATTGTTCTGTGCTGGAATGCTCGGAATGGTTCTTGCAGATTCTTTCCTCTGGTTATTTATTTTCTGGGAGATTATGGGTCTTTGTTCTTACCTCCTAATCGGATTCTACTATGAACGCCCAAGTGCAGCATCCGCAGCCAAGAAAGCATTCTTGACAACTCGAATTGGTGATGTATTCTTGATGATTGGATTGGTCATGCTTTGGGACTTATTCGGCTCCCTTGACTATGCAGTGGTCTTTGCTACTGAAAATATCGATGCGGTTGCAGCATCATCTGCTGGAACGCTTCAATGGGCTCTCGGATTGATGTTTATCGGCGCTGTTGGCAAATCCGCTCAATTCCCACTCCACGTTTGGCTACCCGACGCTATGGAAGGTCCAACACCTGTTTCTGCTTTGATTCACGCAGCGACCATGGTCAATGCTGGACTCTACCTAGTTGCTCGAATGTTCCCATTCTTCGGTGCAGAATCACTTCACGGAGATTTAGATGACCTCGCATTCATCATTGCAGCAATTGGCGGAATTACTGCTGTAATGGCAGCAGCCATTGCCTTTGTTCAGATGGATTTGAAGAAAGTCCTTGCTTATTCGACAATGAGCCAACTTGCATACATATTCACTGGTTTAGGATGCGCAATGTATCTAGCAAACACACTCGATTGGCATCATGACAGTGAAGCACATTACATCGTCGTCGTCGCCTTCGGAGCAGCACTATTCCATCTCTTCAACCACGCCATGGCAAAAGGAATGTTGTTCATGGCAAGCGGTTCAGTGATTCACGAAGTACATCATGCCCATCACCATTTACATCACGATGACGACCATCATGACGATGACTTTGATGCTCAGTCGATGGAAAATATGGGTGGATTGGCCTCTAAAATGCCGATCACTGCTACAGCCATGCTGATTGGTTCTGCTTCAATTATGGGGCTACCTCTTATTGGCGGCTTCTGGTCAAAAGAAGGCATTATTGCAAACGCTTGGCGAGTCGCTCAAGATGACCCACGTTTCCTTTTCCCCGCAATGTGTGTTCTAATCGGTGCAGCAATGACTGGCTTCTACATGTCACGAATGTGGTTGAAGACCTTTGCAGGCAAGCCAAATAACGAGGTTGCAGCACATGTCGGGCCAACAAATACATGGATTAAAACGCCATTATTTATTCTGACTTTCGTTTCTCTTTCATCGATTCTTCTCGCTGGAATGGGCTTTACACATTGGGCTGCCGATACCGAATACAGTTTCCTTTCAGAGCATAACATCTTTGAAGGAATTCTATATGAAATGGAACACGCGTTTGCTAACCATGATTCGTTCTTCTTCATTCTAACCTATGTTGCCATCTTCTTAGGGGCAATCATTGGCCCTGGACTTGCTATGGCCCTTTACGGCGGCAAATTAGCGAAAGGTGAAGAGACCAAGCCTTGGATGCGCCCAGTTATTGAAATCAGTGCATGGGTAAACAAGCGATTCCATTTCGATAACAGCGCCTTTACAGAATCCAGTTTGGCCACCGCTCTTGAAAATCGACTTTACATCGATGAATACTATGACAAAGCAATGGTTAACATCGTTGCCGGATTCTCTAACAAGGTTGCTGAAGCTGATGCTGAAGTTATCGATGGAACCATCAAAGCAATAGAAACTGGTTCTCAATCGCTTTCTACTGTCGTGCGTTCTTTGACCACTGGTTCAGCCCGTGATTACATACTCATGGTCGCAGTTGGGACATTAGCACTTTTCTTACTCATATGGGGGGTGGCTTGAATGCAAGATTGGATTTCTATGCCTCTTGTAGGGTTCCCATTGGTCGCAAGCATTGTCTTACTGGCTTTCGTTTCTAATACTAATGAATCGATGCGAAAGCGTTTGTCTAACCCAATTCGAATGGCTTCGTTGATCTTTTCATTACTTCTCTTGGCTATCACAACAGGAATGTTCTTCCAATATTTCGGAAACGTAAGTTGGGAAGGAATTTCGTTCAATAACTACGAATTTGCACATCGTTACACATGGATAGAATCTCTTGGCATACATTGGTCAGTTGGTTTGGATGCATTGTCATTCCCAATGGTTTGGCTAACCACTTTCTTGCTTCCAGTAACGATAATCGCTACATGGAATGAAAAGAACGGTGCTGTTTATTTCCCAATTTTATTGGCCATGGGTGGCGCTTTAATCGGTGTTTTCGTCGCACTTGACTTGTTTATGTTCTACGTGTTCTGGGAATTGACATTGATTCCAATGTTCTTCTTGATTCTCATGTGGGGTGGAAAAGACCGCAAATACGCTTCACAGAAATTCTTCATCTACACCTTTACTGCCTCTGTGGTAATGCTTCTTGGTTTAATTACACTGTACTTCTTCCAAGATTCTGCAAATCCTTTGGAGTACGCAGGCTCAATGACCGGTCGAACATTCGACATTCCAACCATCACTCAACACGCATTGATGGAGAACAGCAATGGAAACTGGTATCTGGGTGCAAATATCCAAAAGGTCCTGTTTGCAATGTTGATGCTTGGATTCCTTGTCAAACTCCCAGCAGTTCCATTCCACACTTGGCTGCCTGATGCTCACGTTCAAGCTCCAACTGGTGGTTCGATGTTACTGGCAGGTGTTATGCTGAAAATGGGTGCTTATGGAATGTTTAGACTTCCAATAAGCCTCTTCCCACACGCATTGCAATACTTCCAATTCGTTCTGTTGGCTATCGGTATGGTCTCTCTTGTTTGGGGCGCTATTGTCTGTCTTGGCCAAACAAATCTCAAGAAAATGGTCGCTTATTCTTCAGTCTCTCACATGGGAGTAATTCTCATCGGTATCGCAACAATGCAACCAATGGGCTGGGCAGCCGCTCTGTTCATGATGTTCGCTCACGGAATCATTAGCCCAATGCTGTTCGCAGTCTGTGGTGCATTCAAGCACCATTACCACAGCATGGAAATTGGTGCTATGCGTGGAATGGCGAAGCATTCGCCATGGCTTGCTACATCGATGATGTTCGCTTGGATGGCATCTCTTGGGCTTCCTCTATTGGCTGGATTTGTTGCTGAATTAATGATGCTCATTGCACTATGGTATTTCCTTGCAGCAGAAGGCTTGAGCGTCTTTTGGATGGTTGGTCCAGCATTGGTATTGGCCGTTACAGCAGCCTACTACCTTTGGTCAATGCAACGAACCATCTTCGAAGGTGGAGATGATACACAACCACCTGCCTCTTTGGGTAATGGCCCTGTTCCAGATATTGCAAACCCCGAGAAGTTAGCGATGATTATTCTCGCATTTTTCACCATTGCCTTTGGTGTCATGCCTTGGATTGCATTAGATATGATGCACGATTGGACGATTCAAATATTCGAGGGATTGGTTTTACCGATCCTTGGCGATTTTAGTGGAGGTGCCTGATATGTCAAACATGACCACAGTCGAACCTTTTGGTGATGGATTTGTTAGTGCTCTTTGTCCAGAGTTGATATTGTTCACTGGCATGTTGTTGTTGATTCTCGTTCCAAATTTGGGACAAGGAACATTCCGTATCCCTGGCACACAAATTAGACTACCTTGGCTACTAGGCGGCACCCGCTTCAAGTTTACCAGCGACCCACGTTTGCCGGCATGGATTGCTTCAATAACACTTGGTGGTGCATTTGCTAAAGTACTATACACATTTAGTCAAGGACTTGAGCGAGTAAGTATTGTTTCTGAATCCGGAAAGGAATTATTGCTAGTCAATGGATTCAGCCGTATTTTTGAATTGATTTTCTTCGGCGCTTTAGCATTGGCGGCATTCTCGAGTATGAATCGTCTTCAAGTCAATGGCATCGGTGCGAAAGTATCAGAACAAGAGTTGTATAACAATCGAAGACAAGCAGACTTCTACATTCTCATGGTCACCTGTGCACTTGGAATGTCGGTTGTCGCACTTGCACAAGACCTGTTTGTCTTGTTCATTGGCCTTGAACTTGCTTCGTTCTCAACATATGTTCTCGTAGCATTCCTCAAGGAATCGAAAGTCGGTGTTGAATCTGGAATGAAGTATTTCATTGTCGGTTCAGTTGCATCCGGTGTTGGTCTTTACGGCCTTTCAATGCTCTACCTTTGGGCGGGTTCCCTCCAATTCAGTGTTCTTGCTGCCACATTTGCTGAATCTGGAACCACCGCATTACCACTTATTGGAATTGGTTTTGTCTTGGTTGGATTCGGATTCAAAGTGAGTGCGGCACCGTTCCACTTTGCTGCTCCAGATGCTTACTCTGGTGCAACCAGCCCAGTAGCTGGTGTTTTAGCAACAGCAAGTAAGGCAATGGGAATGATTGGATTGGTTCGAATGCTGTTGATTGTAGCAGCACCTGAATCCAGTGATGGCAGTGCTGTTTGGCTTGTCTGTCTAGGGGCTATGGCTGCTATTACCATGACTTGGGGTAACCTTGCAGCTCTTGGAAGCGATAATCCAAAGCGAATGCTTGCTTACTCGTCTGTAGCACATGCAGGCTACATGTTGGCCGCATTGACCGCAGTTGGGGCATGGAACTGGGATGCGGCAGTTTCTGGTGATGCCAGTGCAGCAGCCGTTGCAGTCATGACAGCTCTTCTATTCCACCTCGTTGTCTTGGTAGCCTTCAAACTCGGTGCATTCCTTGTATTGTCCCTTCTTGAATCAGAAGGTGGTGCTTCTCGCCTCTCTTCACTTGGTGGATTGGCCAAGAGAGAACCACTTCTTGCAGTTGCTATGTTCATCTTCATGATTTCACTTGCCGGAGTTCCTCCAATGGCTGGATTCCTTTCGAAGTTACTTGTCATCATGGGAATCGTTCGCGTTGCTGTAGGTGGCATGGGAGCCGAAATCGCTGATGGCGGAATATATGCTCTTGGAGATATGCATTGGGTTTGGTGGCTTGCGCTGTTGATGGTGATCAATTCCGCCATCTCAGTATTCTATTATCTCCGAGTAGTCGTTGTGATGTTCTTTGATGAACCTGAACAAGGTCGTGAAGGTCCTCTACCAAATGGCTGGCAAGTACGCGTTGCGATTCTTGCTTGTGTCCTTACTACTATCTTGGTTGGTGTTGCTGGGGATTCACTCATCCGCTTGTGTGAAATGGCTGCTCAAAGTCTCAATTACAACTGGTGAAGTTACGAATTTCCATTAAACGCCTCATTGCGTCACTGTAAGAGGCTTTTTGTGGGTGCTGTATTCAAGAAGGGTCGGCTGTTGGGCTGAATAGGTGAGGCTGATTGGGTCGACGTTATGAAGAAAAAGTGGACATAGAAGAGCTTGCTCGTCTTGAAAACCCTGAGGACTCTTCTGGAGGAAAAATCCGTGTCAAAATGCCGAACCGAAAAATCAACGAAATGTTTGCTTTTGCTGAACAAATTCTCGGTGGTCGTCGAGTGACTGTTTTGTGTGAAGATGGTGAAACACGTATGGCTCGAATACCGGGCAAAATGCGTCGTCGACAATGGGTTCGTGATGGTGATTTGATTATTGTCTGGCCTTGGGATTTCCAAGATTCAAAAGCAGATGTCAAGCACCGTTATTCGAAAACACAAGCAATGTATCTCTCACGCAAAGGCGTCTTGCCAAAGGAACTTGATTTCTTTGGAATGAATACAGCAACAGATGATGATGATGATGAATTCTCAGATACCTTTGGTTCTGTAGATGCTCCGGAAGTTGCAGAAGAAGACGAGATGTCTGAAATCGCAGATTCCGATGATGAAGATGATGATTTGTTTGGCTCCGATGGTGACGATGACGATGATGATTTGTTTGGCTCCGATGACGGCGACGAAGATACTTCTGAAGAAACAGTTGTCGAAGAAGTTGTCGAAGAAGTACCTCATGTTCCCGTTGAAGAATATCCTGCTGAAGACGAAGTCGACGATGATGACGACGATGATGACGACCTCGAAGCTTTGTTTGGCTGAAACCGTATGATGCGTGACCCTGGGTGTGCGTATGGTAAAAGACGACGATTGGAATGATGAGTTGGGTTCCAACAAACGCCAGCGTAAGCGTCGTCGTCAGCACAAGCAACCGCGCGAAAGTAATGTTTCTGAACAGGGCAAAGATGATGATTTTGCCAAATCAGAACAAGACCATTTTCTCAGCAATCTCGAGGCAAAGTCCGGTGCTTTCAATTGGATGAAAGAAGACCGCTACAAACGAATGTTCCGAGATATTGAATCTAAAATTCAAGGCGCTATAGGTGCAGGAACATACGATTGGGTTGACCGGAGAGTCTTCGACCAAGTGTTTGATCGCATGACTCTAATGTCGTTGTATAAATTGATGAAAGGTGGAGTAATTGATACACTTGACTTTCCAATTGCCCGTGGAAAAGAAGCTCACGTTTTCCATGCCACCGATATCGACGGCAAAACCGTGGCAGTCAAAATTTTTCATACTTCGAATGCAGTCTTCAAAAATCTGATACAATATATCGAGGGTGACCGGAGATTTGGAGGCTTACGCCGCCGTCACCGAGACCTTGTTGATATTTGGGTACGTAAAGAACATCGTAATCTATCAAGGCTTGCTCGTTGGGGCCTAAATGTCCCCAAGCCAATCGGAATACACAAGAATGTCTTGGTTATGGAATATTTAGGAACTGAAGTTTCTGCGTCTCCTAAACTCCGTGAAGTAAAGGTGGAGAATCCAGAAGTTGTGTTTGAAGATTTACTCGAGTTTTTGGCGATTTGTTGGCAAAAAGCAAATCTGGTTCATGGCGATTTTTCACCGTACAATATTCTTTGGCACAACGATGGAGCAGTGGTAATTGATGTTGGACAAGCAGTTATACAAACACATCCAAAGGCTCAAGAATTCTTGGTGAGAGATGTTACTCGCTTGGTCGAATGGGCTACAAAAAACGGTATTGAAACCTCTCTTGCAGAGTCCATGTATGAAGTGCTTAATATGGATTTAGACCACATACAGCCTGTTGTCTTTTCAGATGAAGAAGAATAATCATTCTTCTTCCCAACTGACATCTTCATCCTCAGCGAGTTCCATCATCTCTATGACAGCCTCTTCATCTTCAGGGTCGACTTGAGAAGCACGCATACGTCGAGAGCGACGTTGAGCAAGGTCGGAAAGACCTGGAACCAATTCCTCGAATCCAGTTGCAGGCATCTCGACATCTTCTCTCACTTCAATTGATTCAAGTTGGCGATTCGAAATACGAGAACGACGTCGATCACGTTCGAGGAAATTGAGAACAGTTCCATGTTCTGCACCACCAGCAATCATTTCCACCGCTTGACGAGCAGCGGCCAATCCTTCCTCTTCACCAACCAAAACAACTGTTGAATTGTAAATGGTGATTTGAGTATCGGTTAGCCCTTCAATTAATTTCCGAATTTTGCCATCACTTCCAATGATGCGCCCGCGAATACGGCGTTGCTGATTGGACCTTTTGCCGACATATTTTCGGATGTCGACTAATTCGAAGAAGTGATGGTCATCAAGCAACTGAATCGCTGCCTTTGGAGCCATTCCTCGTCCAATTGCTTTGATGACATTTGGTAATTTCATTGCCTTTACCGGGTCATATGTTCCAGGTTCTCCCCAAACAACTTCGACATCTCCAGTTTCAGAATCAATGTTAAATTCTTTGCATCCTGAAGCAAATCTCAACGATTTTGCTGTTGCTCCTTTGACTCCAATAAGAACCGCAATTCGGTTCATGGGTACTCGAGGTAGCGGTTGGCGCATGGGCGAGCCTGTGGCCAACCTCTTTTCAATCTCTTGTTCTTCGTTGCCATATCGCAATTGCAAATCCAGTGATAATAAGCAACACAATTGAAGGGGCAAATGATGGAACTAAACCCGGAGAACCAATCGATGCTCCAGTGACGACCATGTGGTTGTAGTTGTTCCCTTCATCGTATTCATCAATAACATTGAGATAATCAATAACTAAACGTAAATCGAATTGTCCAGTTTGAGGGACGGTATAATTCCAAATCAATTCTTCTTGAGTATCTGCTAATGTCCCAGAATCCAGTGTGCGGGATTCCATGACTGTCCAACTTACAGTCGAAGTTCTGTCGGCAGGCGCAGATTCAAGACGAACAACGACACTTCCCCCATATACTTGGTTCGATTCAATTACACTGGTAATGACAACGTTTCCATCGATTTCACCCGGTCGAACGATTAGGCGGTCAAGATTGGTTTGGGTTGCATTCCAATACAAATCCAATCCTGGTAGGATTTGGTAAGAACTTGGACTCGATGTGTACTGATTTCCAGCGTTATCCATCACGATAGCACGGAACATCAAGTATTGACGAGATTTTGTCGCCCAATTGGAAATTCCAATAGTTCCGGACAATCCAGATGTTCCAAGTTGCATCCAGTTGACTGAAAGGTCTGGAGTCTCTCCAACACCATTTGAATCAAAGCCAAATTGCAGATAGGAATTTGCAACATCTATTCCAGACCCATCATCAATGGCACTAAAACTCACACTTGCAGGCCCTACACGACTCGTAGTGAGTTCATCGACAGTCCAACCAATTGCTTCTGGAAGTGTTTCATCAATGCGAACATCGATGTTGATGGCGCTACCGGCATTTCCTACCCGATCAACAGAACGAATCGATAATGTGTGTAATCCCTCTTCTAGGTTGAGTATTAACGAATCGGAAGAAGTCGAGTTCCATATTACACCATCAAGAGAATATTCTGCGGAAGAAACACCACTACCTTGGTCATCATCTGCATTATTAATCAGGCCACTCAAGGTGATTGGAGACGATTTTTGCCAATTTGCACCGTTACCAACAGTCACGCTCGAAAGTGTGGGGCCAGTTCGGTCGATACCAACAAAGAGCGTTTGTGATGCTGAGAGACTTGAGCCATCATAGACAGTGATTCGAGAATTCCATGTTCCTTCGGACATTGCGCCGCTGCTCCAATCCCACCCATATGAAAGGCTGCTTGGGCCATCGTTTGAAGGAGCACCAGGTCCTGGCACATTGGCAATTGATGCATAACTGATATCATCATCACTCGCACCCCAACGGTAAGCCAAAGTTCCGTCAGCCTCGATATTGAACCAAGCCCTGTCCGATGCTGAATCTCCAGTTCCAACAGCAGCATTTAGCACGGTAAATAGAGTGATGACTGGAACTTGATTCACGATGTTGAATGTTCCAGAAGAGGAAACGACCATTTCATTGACATCATCATCCCATGCGGATGCTCGAAGTGTATAGGACCCATTACTGTGGGCAGTCGAATCAAAATAAGTCAGCCATGGGGCTGAAGTGATGTTGCTTACACTTGTCCAATTGCTACCATCGCTTGATATTTCGATAAGTAGTGAAGAAACATTTGCGTCCCCTGACATTCCAAAAGTAAGGCTATGAAGCCCGGAAATATCTTGATTAGTAGTCGGACCATTTGTGAAGGTCAAGACAAGGTTTGACGATGAAAATGTGGGCAATTCAAGTTCTTCGAGATGATTATCCACTAACGGAGATGAACTAAGGCCGAGCAGAAGAACGACGAGAATAGCGCTCGACCAAGTTCTGCCCATGTAGGCATGACGGGTGCGGTTATCCTTCAATGCTCCCCTTCTTCTCCATCCTTTCAATTAAAATTTGCAATAACTGAACTAAAGCGAAACTCCACTTTTTTTTGATTCTCGGGATAGTTGAAAACATCCTTGTGAGGCCAAATCCTTTCATCATGTTGAGATGGGTTCAAGTGCTTTGCAGGTAGTCGAATACTTACATGGCGAGCGCGTGGAAGCCGACAATTGTAATTCTTCTACTCTGTATTGCTGCGGTACCTATGCCGATTTCTGCTGAACAGAGTGGCTCAATACAGGCTTCAGCGAGTACTGTAGCTCTCATGCCATCCGCTCCTGAGGCGGGCGATTCAGTCACCATCAACCTTCAATTGTACAATAGTGGAAATTATGCGACTGATGTTGAATATGCTTTTTATCGAGACGGAATTGGTCCAAACAAATTACTAGAATCTTCAACAGTAGATATCGATACTGAGGCAACGGCAGAAGTCTCTACAGTTTGGGAGGGTCTAGTTGAAGGCGACCACGAAGTTCACATTACCTTTGAGCATCCTAGAAATTCGGGTAATGAAGTTCAATTTTATGTTGAATTTACCGTTACTGGACTTCCAAATTTGAAAGTAACTGAAACCCAAATATCACCCTCATCGGGAATCTTTGCAGGTGATACAGTCGCACTTTCATCATTGGTTCGAAATCTTGGTAGTGAGCCTGCAGAAGCGAGCACTCTTCACATCAACCTCCCAGGTTCAACTGATTTAGAAATTCCAACTCCTCCAATTGCAGCATCTTCTAGTGAATGGGTTAATACAACTTTCACAGCCCCTCAAAGCGGTTCTCATACATTGATGATTACGCCTGATTACGAAAATGCAGTACATGAATCTTCAGAATCGAATAAAATGGTCGAAGTTCCATTTGTTGTTGACACCCGAATGGATCTCTATCACATTGGGGAATTAACTGTTAGCATTGAAGAAGATTCTCTTGAAGGGCCTTGGGTCGTTTCAGGCAAACTCGGCCGCTCCAATGGCACAGGCGTCACAGAAGTACCACTTTGGCTTCAAATCGCAAAGCCATCTGGAGGATTTATTACAACCGCTCCTTTCATGGTAAATCTTACTGGAACTGGTTTTGCGCAGACCGATTGGAGCCACGTTCTTACAATCTCTGAATTGGGTGTTTTACCTGCAGGCCTTCATATTGTGAGTGCAAAAATCGATCCCTTTGGAACCGGTGCATTTATTCAAGAATCGACCACGAATGATGAAATATCTGCCCAACTCGCCAAATTCGCTATCCCAGATGTACTTGTCGATTCAAATGCAATAGCATCATCACCTTCTATTAATTCGGGAGATTCTGTTGTCTGGAGTGTAAGTATGCTGAACACTGGAGACATACGAGTTTCTGGAAAGGTGCACTATGTCTGGGAAGGTATTGAAGAAACATCATCAATAATTTATATTGATTCAGCAGAGAGTCGTACATGGTCAGTTGAACTATTTTCAGAACTCGGTGCTCATAATGCTACCTTTGAAGCTCAATGGATTGCGTCCTCAAGCAGTTGGGATTCAAATCCAGCAAATAGTGTAGCATCAGGCGTGGTTTTGGTCGAAGCAGAATTACGTTTGTCTTGGGCCTTGGCAACTCTCGAAGTTTCAAACTCTGATGGTTCTTCACTCGTGTTACCAATGACACAAGGGGAGAATTATACACTTCAAGTTGATTTGACGAGCGTTGCTACTGGCTCATTATCATATAATTGCGTAGATAAAAGTGATACAATTCTGTCAACAATGGATGTTGAAGTGGTCAATCTTGGCGATAAAGTCACTCTCGACTGTGAATTTACTGCTACAGCCCCTTCAACAGTCATCAAACTCGTTCCTTCCGATTCAACGATATCAACCACTTTTACTAGGACCTTTGCGACGATAATGAGTGAACAAGACCTTGAGGAATTGAATCCCAATTCTGAAATTGGAACTATAACTCTAATCGGATTCGGGGCTTTGGCCTTGATTGGTATTTTAGTCATCTCAATATACCTTACTCGTGAATCCGAAGAAGAAGTCGAGCGAGATATTTTCGAATATTGCCCTTCATGCGATGGAGAATTAGAAGGCGATGAAGATCGTTGCCCTTGGTGCTCGTTCAATCTCAAGAAAGCAAGAAAGCAATTCCACGATTGCAATGAATGTGGCGAATCAATACCGGATTTACTTGACAACTGTGTCTACTGCGGTGCAGAACAAGATGTTTCATCTTATTTCGAACAACGGGAACGGAAAGAGAAAGTGAAAAAGGCAGTTGTTGAAATCCCTGAAGAAATCGATGATGATGTGATTGTTACCGGGACAGAGGACTTTGCACAAGCTGTCCAAGAGTTTGGTTTCGATGAGGAACAACTCGAAGATGAATGGGATGAAAACATTTTGAGTGCAGAAGCGGAAGTCGAAGCGGCATACGACCGTAGAAACGCAGATGAAATTCTCCAAGAAGACATGACTGAAGAGGAACTTGAAGCGTATCAAAACACGGTTACTACGACGCTCAAGAACTTGAAAGAGTTGGGTGATGAAACTAACGACATTGATTCTATCTTGGCTTCTAAAGGCGAGATTATTGCTCACAAAGATGATGGAAAAGAACTTTCAGCAAGTGATGCTGATATCCGTGGAAGATTGTTTGAAATTACTGGTGAAGATGGAATAATGCCTGGAGATAAAGTGCATGTAGGAATGCAATTGACAGATTCTTCTTTCGCAGGAAACGAAGTTTCTGAAACGACTTCAGACTTTTCAGTGAAGGATGATGACAAACCAATTTCAATCATCGATGAATTGACACCTAAAGCAAACAAACCAGCGCGCCGAAGAAGTGCTCGACGTAAGGCGGAAGAAGAGAAACAAGAGTCTGATGTTGCTGAATGTGGGGCATGTGGTGCTGACCTCGCTGTTGAAGCGACAGAATGCGGAACTTGTGGAGCAAAGTTTGAGTGATGTCCGTCGGCTTTCATAGGGTTCGTCATCGCTATTGCTCGGCAACCACTTTGCGTCATTCGGACAGTTCACGCTATGGCTCTAAGGTATCAAACCCTCGCATCATCCTGCATTGGATTGATATGTAGAGCAAACTTAGCCCATCTGATGAAGAAGAGTTGGGTTGTGCCGATCATGATGGTCATGATATTCCTCATTAGCAGTTCATCAGGATGTTTAGGACTATTGCAGTCTCGAGAAGTAATGGAAGACTTGCGAGGCCCCCCGGACACAAGATCGGAAGCAATAAAATACACACACAAGCATACTTTCACAACCGCAGAAGTCCAGGTTCATGAAAATACCACCACTTTTGAAGTCGATGAATCGGTATCTGAAATTGTCATTTATCGTAGTGTAGACATTACTGCTTCAGATATCATCGTGGATATCATCGGTGACTGCGAGAACATTACACGTTATGTTCGTGCGAATCTTTGGGCGCCAAACGCTAACTCCGAAGTAGAACAACCAGTTTGGTCAATTGATGAATGCAAGAATTTACCTGCTGCTACAGATGTAATTACCCCACCATTTGAGACAGGAACTTGGACATTAAACATAGTTGCAAGAGGTGGAGGATTTTCGGGTACAGTATTCCAAGATAAATTTGAAATTAGTGTCACAATCAAACGAACTTGCATTGAATACCCCTTAGAAGATATTTGCACTTGAATCAAACCAACGAATCATCACATGCATAGAGTCGAGAACAATTTCGACACTTTCCAGGGCGGTTGTGATTTCGTATGGCTCCACCTTGAACCATCAAACGCTGAACTTCGGTAACAGCATCCCGTAATTCTTGTTTCGAGAAATCATTCCATGGAATTTGGTGAAGGTTTTCTTTACCATAACGAAGGACTCCATAAGGTGAACTTTTCTTCGTATTGATTTCAACGAGATGTAAATAGGCGAGTAATTGCATTCGGTGAGAGGGATGTGGATTAATTGGGACTTTGCCCGTTTTTTGTTCGAATGGAATAAACTCGCCATCGACGATGACAATTTGGTCAGGACGGCCCCGTAGACCTATTTTCTCATCGACAAGGAGGTGCGAGTTAGAATCATCATCAGAATAGGCGACTTCTGATTCCGTATCAATATCAATCTCTTGTTTCATTGTTTGAAGTACATTTTCAGATAACAACATTCGTTGAAGTTGCCAAGAGGCGGCAAGTGTCCAAAACATGGCTGTTAAGAAAAGAATAAATGTCGCTTGTTCTCGATCTTTTGCCCCTGCCAAAGCGATTGCATGTAACCCCAATACAATTGAACCAAAAAGTAAACTGGCTTCGATTCGCCCTGCTTCAAACCAACCGCCGATGAACCCTTTAGGTTCCCAAAAATAGGTGAAATCATCTTTTGTAGCCAAGAATTTAGTCTTTTGACGAGAAATCGTATCATCAAGGCCAATCCAAGACCTCCAAGGAACTGATATGGTGACAAATCCAACTAACAGTGTAGTGAAACTCCACATGGCGAGATATTGTGCCATTATAATTGGTGTTACGACCTCGTCGATATAATTGAAAGCAAGTGCATCAATACTCAATGCAATAATAACAGAAAACCACCATGTCCAAATGGTGATAGAACGTCGTTTTTGAGATTGAATCTCCTGAAAAGATTTCATTTTCTCATGAATTCCTGTGTGCCTTTTGATTCCGGCGACGATGGCTTCACCTTGACCAGAATTACCTTGGCGAGATAACGACCAAGATAAAGGACAATATTCGTGGCGTTCTAAATCGCTTGCGCTCACAGGAAGAGCGATACCATCGGAATCACGCCAAGTATTGTCATCTGAAAGAGTGGCCCTCAGTAGGGCTGTTTCTTCAGTTTCACCATCCAATATATCGACCCCCACAGTTCTTACAGAACGGCATCATGTTTTGAGTTCTTTTATGGTAATCCCATTCAAAATGGCTTGAGGTTACAAAAAATTTCATTCCCCCTCTCTGCGAAGCGGTTTAATATGGAGTCCAAGTCGGTCGTCTGCTGAGGAATTACCATGTCCGAGGAAACGAGCCTACTCTTACCCTTTGAATCCTATGAAGAGAATGCTGTAAATATTGGTACTCAACAAAAGAGTGCTGATATGGCACGATTCATTGAACGGGTTCGCGAAGATGGATTATACCTTCTTGATGTCAACATGACTGACTCTCGAATTCGTTCGATTGCAGAGTTTCTCAACAAGTATGACCCAGCACGAATCATGGTTGTCTCTGCTCGTCAATATGGACAACGCCCTGCACGCCTCTTTTCTGAAGCGATTGGTGCAAATGCCGCAGTAGGCCGCTTTATTCCAGGTTCCCTCACAAATCCAGTTCTTCGTTCGTATGTTGAACCTGATGTTCTGTTTGTCACTGACCCTGCTGCTGACCAACAAGCACTTCGTGAAGCGGTCAACTCTGGCTTGCCGATTGTTGGCATTGTGGATGCAAATAACAATCTTCGTAATGTCGACATCGCACTTCCAGCTAACAACAAGGGCCGTCGCTCACTTGCTTTGATTTACTGGCTACTTGCCCGTGAAGTTCTCAAGGTTAGAGGAAAAATGACTGATGAAGATTGGGCTGCTTCCCAAGATTTAGAAGAATGGCAATCCACCTTTTGAATTAATCTAATTCAATTTGATTCGCTCGAATCCGTTGCCAAATAATTTGAGATTCCATTTGCGAAATCCTCAGGCGTAGAAGCCCCATGCATCTTGTTACGAATTTTTTTCGCCCCCGGCAGTCCTTTAGTGAAGGCAATCGCATGTCTTTGCATCCATCGCGGTTGCAAACCACTGGTTTGATGTGAGAATTCGATATATTTATCCCAACACCATTTCCGTGTGGCAAAAGCACGGCCAATGGAAGAACGTTGGTACCAATCTTCACCCAATTCCTTAATCCATGGTAAATCTTCTTCATCCATCCAACCCAACCCAACTTTGATTTCTCCAAAGACAGCAGGGCGTCCAATAGCGCCCCGCCCTATCATTAGGCCTGCAGCATCGGTTGTCTCTAAACACAATTTAGCACTTGCAGCATCAACAACATCTCCATTTGCGATGACAGGGATCTCAACACCGTCTACAATGTGTTTGATTGAATTCCAATCCGCTTCTCCGGAGTATCGTTGTCGAAGAGTTCTGCCGTGAATACAGAGTCGAGATGTTCCAATGTTTTCGAGGTCTTTACAGATTTCAAGGGCATTATTTGCGCCTAATCCAGTTCCTAGCCGCATCTTTGCACTAACTGGGATTTCAACGCGTTGAATTATTCCTTCGACCATGGAAACAAGATTATCTGGCTCTCCCATCAATGCCGCTCCAGCACAAATTTTGGTGACCTTTGGGGCTGGGCAGCCAAAATTCAAATCGATAATATCGGCAGTTGGGGCCAACATTTCTGCAGCAGTAGCCATATCTCCAGCATCACCGCCAAAGATTTGTGGAATGAAAGGAATTTCAGTCGCATGAGATTCCATCTTGCGCCAAGACATTGCCGCTTCTCGAGAAAGAGCGGTACTGTTTGTAAATTCAGTGATTGTAACATCGGCTCCGCATGCTTTGGCAAGCAATCGGAATGGAAGGTCGGAAACACCGGCCATAGGTGCGAGAAATAGTGGGCGTGCTTCACCCCCCCACGCTCCAGGTTTGGACCCTATATGTTCGCTCATCACCAGTGGCTCAGAATCCTTGTTTTTCAAGGATTGGCTGTTTCTTGAACTCCACCGTCGCTTACGAGGCCATTGCTTGTTCAAGTAATTGGGCGACTCGACGCATTCTCCGGAGTGTTTTGTCGATTCGTGCAGCAACCTCCCTGTGAACATCTTCAGAGGAATAGCCAACCATTCTGTGCCCTAAAGGCAATCTTCCTCCTAGAAGATTGAGCAATAGCATTTGTTCATCAGAGGAAATATCTTTGGTTATGTTTTCAACCCCTTCAATCTTGAATTTTCCTTTCTTTAGACTGGAGAGAATTGAGGATTGTTGTTTCGTATTGAGAATTCTTTGGAAGCCACCTTTTTTCAACATCCAATCTTCGCCTCGGCGTTGGTATTGGGTGGTCATAGCAGACCAAAGAGCAACATTGAGCCGGTCGATACGTGGGACCCTTTGAACCATCCCAGTACTTCGAAAACGCTCAAGAATACGCCCAATACGAGGTTTTTGCTCATCGAGAACTTCACTCGCCTCATCAAGAGAAAGTGGCAAATCTCGATTCAATAGCAATTCAAACAACTGCACTGAAATTGAATCAGCATGAGCTTCTTTTCCTGGGCGTTCACCAAGTAATCCGAAGTCACCCATCCATTGTGATAACACATTTTCTTCACTCTCTGGGAGTAATGGCCGATGGTCTACAATTCCTATACTGAGTGCAGGCGTTTCGGTGGCGATGGCCTCAGAACCAAGATTTGGGTTGCCACGGTTCCAAAGTGAATCTAGTAGCGTCATTCGCTGTCGAACAATTGTTTCACATTGCAAACTAAAAAATTCAATTGCATTTGTCAATGAACCTCCACGCAGAAAATATCTGCGCCATCCTTTCCCTTCATTGGAGAATCCGATAATACCTGCTTCAACTAAACGAGTAAGATGATGATTCAATGAAGCAGGTGTTAGTGCTAACTCATCAGCCAACATTTGCGCATCCCAACTAACCTCTGGTTGAGCAAACAAGTAATCCCTTAACAAGCGATGAACAGGACCGGCTCTTCCTTGGTCAGCAGTTGCTTCCCCTCGTTTTCGAACCAAGCATAATGTGTCGATAAACCATCCAACTAAATTGTCGATTTCGCGTTCACTGGTTGGTAAAGCAACCTCTGTTAAACGAACACTGAACATACTACTCAGCAATGGTTTTCGGCGAGGGTCTTTGAAGGCTATGTATTATTTGCCTCTCAAGCGGCGAAAAATAGCGCCTCTATCTTCGGTCATCGTGCCAATCGTAATCAACACCTTGTGTTCCATGCCACTGAATGTCCATGTCGATATGAGGCATCATTTCAATCCGGTCTTCACGAAGAATTCCTCTACGACGAAGTACTTTGACTGCTGAATGTACTGTGGCTCGAGAACGCCCAATTCTTCGTGCAAGAGCAGCCTGTGAACGTGGGACACCTTCTTTTTGAATGTCTTCAATGATTAACTTTTGAACGAGGGATAAGCCAATCGGAAGGGCTGAAGCGGCTCGCTGCTCGTTGACAGCAATTCCTCTAAGGACTTCTACTTGACTTGGGGCGCCAGCGAAGTAGCAAGTTCTTCCGTTAACTGGCAAAACAGTCACGCTACGGCGTGTTTGTAACACGTCGAGGTGATGGCGTAGTGTCCCATTAGCAGCATTAAGAGTAGATTGTAATTCACGATAGCACAATCCAGGGTGTTGTTCGAGTGTTGAAAGAATTCTTTGACGCAAAGGGTGCTCAAAGGAACGCGCTTTAGTTGATACACCACCCATAGCAAGTGCACCGACGGCTGTAGCAGCAGCAGCAACTCCGCTTGCAATACCTACAACACCTCCCGCAGCACCGGCAAGCCCTGCTGACAACCATGGCCGTTGACGGACCCATTGTGCAAGCAGAGGCATAGAACAGGGTTTTCTTTCTCCTTTCTTAATCCATCCCTTGAATGCATCCATCAAAGAGGTGGTTAATCGTGGGCCAAAACGGTACCCATATGGATTTTCAGATGAGCGACAAGCGGCGAGAGTAGACGCCCACAGGTTCGTCCGTGTTCAGTAAGAAGATAAGTGACTCGAATCGGTGGCCCATCGGAAACTTGACGAAATACAAGTCCTTCCTCTACCAAATAACGCAACTTATCAGAAAGTGTACGAGATGATATTCCTTTGAGAAGATTTTTCATTTGATTAAATCTCCGAGGCCCTGAAATATAGAGCGCCGAAAGAATCTCTATCGTCCATCGAGATCCAAAAACGCTCAACGCTTCACTCGCTCGAAATACTTCATTATGCAAATCATTGTTTGGATTCAAATCCTTTTGAGCCCCCAAAATATTCCGGATTTCACCTCCAAGATTGATTGCAGATTCAATTGATGTACGAACCATATTGTAATCTTCACGAGTAACTTTAAGTGGTAGTGTCGGCAAATTAATCTCCTCATTTGCATGCTAACAGTTCGACTACTTAATTCCATTTTAACACTAGTTTGATTTTTCATAAAGAGAAGAAACCATCCACAAATCATCTCACCTTTGAAGAAGTCTTGCACCTACGGGTCGGTATGGCCAAACAGGTGTTGCTAGTTCGTGGTGGCGCTCTGGGCGCCAACACGGGTATTGGCGGCGCACATCACAACCTTGCCATGTCACTTGCACAAGGTGACATCAAAGGATGGGAAACCAATGCCACCTGCGAATATCGAGTTAAAAAGCGAATGAATCCGTTTTCTCGATTGTATAAACGATGGTACGCACATCCGAAACGAGTAGCTAAACTACTCAAAAAGAGCCATAATTACAGTATTCTTCATATTACAGACCAAGAACAAGCACACCTTATTCCTGAACAGTGTTCTATTCCAGTCGTAGTTACTGTTCATGACTTGTTTCATTTGTTCCCAGAAACAATCAATATAAGGGGTGAATCTATTGAAATTGGGGAACAAAAACCTCACTGGTTTCGTCGTCGAGACCTTGGAAAATTACGTGCGGGCCTTGCACAGTCCGACCTTCTAGTTTGTGATTCTCAAGCGACTTTGTCTGCATGCCAGAAACATTTTCCCAATGTTGCTTCCGTGTGTGTTCCGCTTGGCCTCAATATCCAAAATTTTTCCCCAATAAATCAAGAACAAACCGATGTGGTGGGCCCTGCATCAAACTTGTCTAAAATGTGTCATTTATTGGTCGTTGGAAGTCATGCACCACGAAAGCGACTCCACTTTCTCTGCAAAATCATTGGTGAAATGGATGAAGAAATGAAGCGTAACATCACTGTACATCATGTCGGCAATGAAGCATGTCCTTATGGTGGAAAATCAGCATCACAACTAGCCCTACAACACGATGTACCTCATTGGATTTCACACGGAGGTGAACTTTCCAGTGATGAATTAATGCATCTGCGCCATGCAAGTGAAGCCTTATTGTTTCCAAGCGCCAGTGAAGGTTTTGGTTATCCGCCACTTGAGGCAATGGCTAGTGGGACTCCAGTTTTGTGCTCCAATCTTCCATCTCACAACGAACTAATGCCTGATGAAACATGCCTTCAAGCCGGAGATAAAGAGGCATGGAAAGAAGCCATAATTGCAGTGTATTCTAATTGGCAAAGCCGTACTAAGTTGGATGAGCAGCATGTTTGGCCAAAACCCCGTTCTGGATTGATCGAATTTGCTTCACGTTTTGACCAAAGTCGTTTCTGTCTTCGAATGGCCGATGTTTACGATTCATTGTAGTAATTTTTGGAAACAATATGCTCATATGTAGAAGCATTGCGTCGTCGAACATGGCCGATGACGCCCCACCTCAGAGTATGGATTCAATCAAATGGTTTCATTCAATCCCATTGAATGATGGTGTTGTAACTCCTGGAGTGGATGCATCCATGGCAAAATTGGAACAGGTTTGCCTTCCAAAAGATTTGACTGGAAAGACGGTTCTTGATATTGGTGCTTGGGATGGTTTTTTCTCATTTCAAGCAGAAAAAGCAGGTGCTAAGCGTGTTCTTGCAACCGATAATTTCTGTTGGAGTGGCCCGGGATGGGGCACAAAAGACGGTTTTAACTTCGCACATAAGGCATTGAATTCAAAGGTTGAATCTTTGGATATTGATGCAATGGATGTTTCACCGGATAATGTTGGAGAATTTGATATTGTTATGTTCCTCGGAGTATTGTATCATCTTCAGGACCCAATGGCGGGCCTTCGTGTTGCTGCAAGTGTCTGCAAAGAACTGCTTATCATAGAGACTGCAGTTGATGATTTGCATCGCTGGAAGCCTTCGATGGTCTACTACCCTGGTGATTCATTCAATAGTGATGATACCAACTACTGGGCTCCAAATGTAGGTGCCATGAAAGGTATGCTCAAGGATTTGGGCTTCTCAAGAGTAGAAGTTGTCTATCCAAAGAATCCATGGATTCGTTATTCATTTCCGATTCGATTGTTCTCGTCAATCAAGGGAATGTTCACTGGGCGCGGACCATTCCGACAGACTATCAATCAAGGTCGCATGTCGTTCCATGCTTACCGCTGAAGAAATCTAATCACAACCCTTCAATCATTGAGTATTGAACAAGGGTTTGAATCCTTGTGAGTCATAATCCTCAAATAGAAATGAATGGAGAATCGAATATGTGGACTGAGAAACTTAAACTCAACCACACTAATACTTTGGTCAGAGGGACATGCGGCCCGATATACTGTAATGATTCAGAATGGGGACGGCACGCTGTGTTATTGGACGACGATGAGAATTGGTATAGAAGCGGGGTGTATCTGATTTGGATTGAAAGAATTCGTGGCGAACAGATTGAATTGATCTATATTGGAGAAGGACAAATACAAGAGCGATTATGTTGTTGGGAAGAGCATAATTTGGGCCATTACAATCACAAGGGTGCCTCAAGATTAAATGGTGATTATCCGAACGAAAAACCATCCTATTGGTGTCAGTATTGGCTTTTTGACGAATCAGATTCAGTTAATGCAGAACGTCACTTGATGTGGTTACATCATAGGAATAACCAAACCCCAACAAGTTACAATGACAAGTGGAATCCTGTTGAGTGGGTTGATAAACCGGTTGATTTTTCCTTACCAAGTTAATTTTCTTGGGCGTCGAGACTAATTTCATATTGTCAGATAAACAAATCGAATGCAGCGGCATTGTAATCGCTACTGTGAGTGAGAACTTCTCTCCGCAGTGTTCTTGAGTGAGGTTTTGTTGGCAAGTTCATGCAACCTATTCAGCGTGTAGCGATTGTCGGGGCAGGGAACATGGGTTCCGGTATTGCTCAAAAAACAGCTCAAGAAGAATTTGATGTTCAAATGGTTGACAGAGAACAACAATGGGTTGACAGAGGTCAAAGCATCATCACAAATTTTCTTTCAGAGGCTGTTGAACGCCGGATATTTTCACCTACCCAAGTCGAAGCGATTGAGGGTCGAATCACCGGTGTTGTTGGTGTTGAAAACACGGCGCAAGATACAGATTTGGTAATTGAGGCGGTGTTCGAAGACTTTGATATCAAAACCGCAGTTTTCAATACGCTTGACAAAGCATGTGGCCCTGATACAATCCTTGCATCAAACACTTCTTCATTGTCGGTCAATGCATTGGCTGAAGCAACTGGTCGTGCAGACCGATTTGTTGGATTGCATTTCTTTTATCACCCTGCCAAAAATCGCTTGGTAGAAGTAATTCCTGCACACGCATCAAGTCCTGAAACGGTTGAAAAAGTCGTGCAATATTGTAAGATGCTTGGCAAGGTTGTCATCGTCTGTGCGGACCGGCCTGGTTTTGTTGTCAATCGATTCTTCGTTCCTTGGTTGAATGAGGCTTGCTTGTTACTGGAAGAAGGTGTTGCTTCGGCTGCTCAAATTGATGCAGCAGCTCGTAAGGCATTTCGAATCGGTCTTGGACCATTTGGATTGATGAACCTCACAGGTCCACCGATTGCTCTTCATTCAACCGATTATTTGTCTGAGCAATTGCATACGCCTCGCTACAACGGCGCACAAAATCTGCGTGATTTGATTCAAGCCAATGAACAATGGAGTATCGATGGTGATGAATCATATTCCGATGAACAGTACACCACCATTTCAGAACGCTTGTATGGTGTTGTTTTCGGTGTTGCAGCACAAATTGTTGATGAAGGCGTCTGTTCGATGGAAGATGTTGACCGTGGAGCAAAAGTAGGGCTTCGTTGGGCTCGTGGTCCATTTGAATTGATGAATAAAGTTGGCGTTGGTGCTTCCTGTCGTATGGCTCAAAATTATGCAGACTTGGCCGCTGAATCTGACCCTTCTAATTCTTGGAATGTACCACAATTCTTTGCTGACCAAGGAGATGTAAATTGGACCTTTTCTTATGTTGATACCGCCATTGAAAATGGAATCGCTACCATAACAATCAATCGACCAGAGGCAATGAATGCGCTCAACGAAACAGTTGTTTCTCAACTTGGAGAGGCTTTGGATAACGTCAATGCGAATGATTCAGTCCACACGATTGTATTAGATGGCGCTGGAAAAGCCTTCGTAGCAGGTGCAGATGTCAAATTCTTTGTTGACAAAATACGTGCTGATTCCATCCCTGACATCGTGGAATTTACTGCCAACGGCCATGTTGTTCTTGACAAACTTGAGTCATCATCCAAAACGACTGTAGCATTG
>Ga0209360_1000221_pt1 | contig 51477 bp, 42 predicted proteins | sample SaaInlV_130m_DNA_3_FD_184651 | JGI IMG/M metagenome (GOLD analysis project Ga0209360, IMG submission 184651) | Marine microbial communities from expanding oxygen minimum zones in the Saanich Inlet - SI037_S3LV_130m_DNA (SPAdes) (version 2) | ecosystem: Environmental > Aquatic > Marine >... | reverse complement strand
GAGAACTCTGCACCATTGTAATGGCAGCTGTGAGGGTGGTCTTACCATGATCTACGTGACCAATCGTACCGATGTTCACGTGAGGTTTTGTTCTTTCAAATTTTTGTTTAGCCATGACTTAAAAACTCCATAAATATTTTAATTAAGACGCCTTTCCGTGCACTTTTTCCAGAATCTCTGTTTGTATACTGGCAGGCGCTTGTTGATACTTTGCAAATTCCATGTGAAAGACAGCTCGACCTTGAGTGACTGACCGAAGGTCAGTCACATAACCAAACATACTGCTTAGTGGTACAAATGCTCTGACTACTTGCGCTTCCTTCCGCTGCTCCATGCCATCTATTTTTCCACGACGCGAACTTAAATCACCCATTACATCGCCCAGATATTCATCAGGAACAATGACTTCAACTTTCATAATCGGCTCCATCAATTTTGGTGATGCTTTTTTACACGCATCCTGTATTGCCATAGAACCAGCTATCTTGAAAGCCATTTCAGATGAGTCAACATCATGGTAAGAGCCAAAAACCAATTCAACACGAATATCTTCAATCGGGTAACCGGCAATCACACCATTCTTGATGGCTTCTTTCATACCCGCATCTACAGATGGGATATATTCACGAGGAATGACGCCACCAACAATCTTATTTTCAAAATGATACCCTTTTCCGGGTTCATTTGGCTCAACATTGATCACTATGTGGGCATATTGTCCACGACCGCCAGACTGTCGAATAAATTTCGTAGTCAAGCCAGATACTGGCTTGGTTATTGCCTCACGATAAGCAACCATGGGTTGCCCGATATTTGCTTGGACTTTGAATTCACGAAGAAGTCGGTCTACCAGAATTTCCAAGTGGAGTTCACCCATTCCCGCAATAATTGTCTGCCCTGTTTCTTCATCTGTTGAAACACGGAAAGTAGGGTCTTCTTCTCCCAATTTTTGCAAACCCTTGTAAAGAGAATCTTGATCTCCTTTACTTACAGGCTCAACTGAAACAGCCACAACTGGCTCTGGAAAATCCATCGATTCAAGAATAATTGGATTTTTTTCATCACAGATCGTATGTCCTGTTTTAACATTTTTCAATCCAACTGCTGCAATAATTTCACCGGTTGAAACTGCATCACGATCTTCACGCTTATTAGAGTGCATCAAAAGAACTCTACTAATTCTTTCTCGTTTCCCCGTAGTAGGATTATACACATATGAACCCGCATCTAATCTACCGGAATAAACACGCATATAAGTCAATTTCCCAACATAAGGGTCGGTCATAATTTTGAAAGCAAGCGCACTAAAATGTTCTTTGTCGCTTGGCTCTCGAGTTAACTGAGTGTCAGAATTTCTAGTATCTACCCCAATGATAGCACCAACATCAAGCGGTGATGGCAATAGATTAATAATTGCATCTAAAAGTCGTTGAACACCCTTGTTTTTAAATGCAGACCCACAAAGTGTGGGAATAAAAGTATTATCCAAACATCCTTTCCGAATTGCAGCTTTCAATTCAGCAACAGTGATTTCTTCATCTCCGAGGTATTTTTCCATCAAATGTTCATCGTACGTAGCTGTTTCTTCAATCAAATGATGGCGCCATTTTTCTGCTTCTTCCTGTAAGTCAGCAGGAATTTCACCATATTCAAAGCGGGAGCCCAATGCGCTTTCATTATAAAGAATGGATTTCATTTCCATCAAGTCGATAATCCCAGTAAACATTTCTCCACCACCAATTGGAATAACCATCGGTAAAGGGGTTGCTCCCAGGCGATCCTTGATCATTTCAACTACATGATAAAAATCAGCACCCACACGATCCATCTTATTTACAAATGCGATACGAGGAACATTGTATTTATCAGCTTGCCGCCAAACGGTTTCACTCTGTGGCTCAACACCACCTACAGCACAAAAAACAGCAACTGCACCATCAAGTACTCGAAGTGATCTTTCTACTTCAACGGTGAAATCAACGTGACCTGGAGTATCAATAATATTAATACGATGATCTTCCCACATACACGTGGTAGCAGCTGACGTGATAGTAATACCACGCTCCTGCTCTTGTTCCATCCAATCCATAGTAGCAGCACCATCATGCACCTCACCAATACGATGGGTTCGGCCGGTATAATACAGGATTCGTTCTGTTAAAGTCGTTTTACCGGCATCAATGTGGGCCATAATACCGATATTTCTAACTTGTTCTAAATTTGTATGTTTCAACTGATCACTCTAAATCAATAATTAACGAAAATGAGCAAATGCTTTGTTTGCATCCGCCATCCTATGCGTATCATCTTTCTTTTTGACGGCACCACCTTCACCATTAGCTGCAGAGATCAACTCAGATGCTAATTTTTCTGACATAGGTTTACCAGACCGCCCCACTGCCGCATTGATAAGCCAGTGTGACGCTAGATAAAAACGACGACCTTTTGGCACTTCGATAGGAACCTGGTATGTCGCCCCGCCAATTCTGCGAGATTTAACTTCCACTGATGGAGCTACATTTTCAATCGCTTTTTCAAAGATCTTCAGTCCATCTGTTTTTGTACGCTGCTTTATGTGATTCATTGCACCATAAAAAATTTTCTCAGCTATACCTTTTTTACCCTTATCCATGATATAATTCACAAATTTAGCAACCAGTTTATCATTATAAACCGGGTCAGGTAATATTTGTCTACGTTCTGGTCGTCTTCGTCTCATTATATAATCTTTTAATTTGGCTTTTTAGCACCGTAACGGGAGCGACTTGTTTTCCGATCACTTACACCAGCTGTATCTAATGTACCGCGGACAACGTGATAGCGAACACCCGGTAAATCTTTAACTCGGCCTCCCTCTATAAGAACAATGCTATGTTCCTGCAGGTTGTGCCCCTCACCTGGAATATAAGCCGCAACTTCCATCCCATTGGTTAATCGTACACGTGCCACTTTCCGTAGTGCGGAATTCGGCTTTTTAGGTGTAGTTGTATAAACACGAGTACATACTCCCCGTTTTTGAGGATTACCCATGAGTGCCGGTGTGCTTGTTTTCTTTGAAACGCGCTTCCGGCCTTTTCTAACTAATTGATTTATCGTCGGCATATCGTTTTATCTAGAGCCTATAAAATTACGAATAAAATAGAAAATACTGCAATAACCTTTTTAAATATTTTCATCATTATTATGCTACTGCATCGCCCAATTCAGACAGGGCATCTTCATCAGTATTATGTGCGCCTACAAGAATATCCCGAATGCCAGGAGTTCCTGTTCCAGCCGGAATCAAGCGACCCACAGCGACATTCTCTTTTAATCCTTGGAGGTAATCAGTTTTTCCAGCAGTGGATGCGTCAGTCAATACACGAGTTGTCTCCTGAAAAGATGCGGCAGAAATGAAACTTTCAGTGTTCAACGATGCGCGTGTAATACCCATTAAAATTGGTTCAAATGTAGCTGGTTTCGGCTTTCGATATGTAGCCAATTCCTTCCCATCGGCTTTCAAATCCTTATTGATCTCAAGAAATTCAGTACGATCAATCATGGAATCCTCTTCCAGATCAGAATCACCCACTTCATTCACAATAATCATTTTGGATACACGATCATTTTCAATAAAAAAGTCACGTTTTGCAATACGATCTTCTTCAAGAAACCGCGTATCACCTGTATCTTTTACACTAACCTTTAACATCATTTGACCCACAATAACTTCAATATGCTTGTCATTAATCTTAACACCTTGTAAGCGATATACTTCCTGAATCTCATTTACTAGATAATCTCGAACTGCTGCAGGTCCCAAAACATGGAGAATATCTTCAGGAGAAATGGCCCCTTCACAAAGGTTTGTTCCTGCATTAATAAAATCGCCGTCATGGACAATTACATGTTTACCATAAGGTATCGAGTACTTTCTTTCTTCTCCATCACCACCCATCACATGGATTTTGCGAATTCCGCGTTTAGTATCACCAAAACTGACAGTACCATTAATTTCTGTCATGACTGCAGGATTTGAAGGTTTTCGAGCTTCAAATAATTCCGCAACTCGAGGCAGCCCCCCTGTTATATCACGAGTTTTACCAATTTCTTTAGGAATTTTCACCAAAGTTTGTCCACGAGCTACTTTTTGTTTATTGGTAACAACCAAAGTTGCCTTCACGGGCAATATGGTACCACCAGCAAGAATCTTTCCCGCCTTATCAACAATTTCGATATGAGGACTCAATTTTCGATCTCTGGCTTCCACAACAACCATTTGCTTTTTTCCGCCTTCAACAGATTCAACCGCATAGGTCTCACCTTCTATGAAATCTTTCAAAGAAACCAAACCAGTTTCACGTGCTAAAATTATATCTGTATACGGGTCCCACTGAATCAAGGTTGCTTTTGCTGCAATCTCATCGCCATCACTCACAAAGATATTTGAACCGTAAGGGACATTAAATGAAGCATTTTCCTTCCCTTCTTTATTTATGATAAAGAGTTTTGCATGGCGGACCATACAACGTCGAACTTTTGTTCCAGATTCATCTATCGTATCAGCAAAATCATAATTGTCAGAGAATTTGACAGTCCCTGGACGCTTTGTAGTCATTTCCGATTGTTCAATAATTCTAGTTGCGGTACCTCCAATATGGAAAGTACGAAGTGTTAACTGTGTTCCAGGTTCACCTATACTTTGTGCAGCACGAATCCCAACAGCTGTTCCGATATCAACTAATTGATGAGTTGATAAATCCCAGCCATAACATTTCGCACAACACCCTCTTTTTGCTTCACACGTAAGGATTGAACGAATACGGATATTTTCTACACCGCTGTCTCCGATTATTTCAGCTTCGTCATCTTCGATTACAGATCCTGCTTTTACAACAACTTCACCTTTCACAATGAAGTCATCTACCACAGTTCTCCCAAGAATCCTATCTGATAAGGACTCAATGAGTTCTTCACCTTCTTTTAAATCAGCAATCAAAATACCATTAATTGTACTACAATCCGTTACATATACAACCACATCCTGTGCTACATCAACCAATCGACGAGTTAAATATCCAGCGTCCGCGGTTTTTAGCGCAGTATCAGCTAAGCCTTTTCTGGCTCCGTGAGTTGAGATAAAGTACTCAAAGACAGATAATCCTTCCTTAAAATTTGATGTAATTGGTGATTCAATAATTTCACCTACACCTCCTTTCATGGATTTTTGTGGTTTAGCCATCAAGCCACGCATTCCAGCCAACTGCTTGATCTGATCTTGTGAACCACGAGCACCAGAATCTGCCATCATATAGACTGGATTAAATCCTTGTCTATCTTCTCGTATAGAATCCATCATGGAACCAGCAACACGATTGGTTGCATGTGTCCAAATGTCAATTACTTTATTATATCGCTCTCCGTCCGTTAAAATATGACGATCATACTTACTTTTAATTTCATCAACTTCTTGTTGAGCAACTCCCAATATCTCATCTTTCGCATCAGGAATCAATACATCACTGATTGCAATCGAAGCTCCACTAACAGTCGCCATCCTAAATCCAAGATCTTTTAACTGATCTAAGAATATAACGGTTTGGAAATTCCCAGCAAGAAAATAAGTATTACTAACAACTTGAGTTAATTTTTTCTTATTGATTAGCTCATTAACAAATTCAACACCTTCCGGTATAATTGAATTAAAAATAATCCGTCCTACGGTAGTATTTTTAATCCACTTACCGTTATGACGAACATTGACTATTGCATGTAAACCCACAGCCTTATTTTCATATGCAAGCAATCCTTCTTCGATAGAGCTGAATAATTTTCCTTCTCCTTTATCGCCTTCTTTTGGAAGAGTCAGGTAATAGCACCCCAACACCATATCCTGAGAAGGAACGGCAATGGGTTGGCCATTTGCCGGATGAAGGATATTATGACTTGCCAGCATCAGCATCCGTGATTCCATTTGGGCTTCTAGAGAGAGTGGGAGGTGGACTGCCATCTGATCACCATCAAAGTCAGCATTAAATGCTGAACAAACTAATGGATGTAATTGGAGCGCCTTACCATCTACCAGAACTGGCTGAAAGGCCTGGATTCCAAGACGGTGCAACGTTGGCGCACGATTGAGAAGGACCGGATGGTCCTGTACAACATATTCTAAAACTTTATAAACCACTGGTTCACGATTTTCCACCATGAGCTTTGCACTTCTTGGAGTTTGGGTATACCCACGAGCCATTAGTTCATGTATCATATGAGGCTTGAATAACTCTAAGGCCATATTTTTTGGCATCCCACATTCATGAAGCTTGAGGCTTGGCCCAACAACAATTACAGAACGACCGGAATAGTCGACACGTTTTCCAAGGAGATTTTGACGGAAACGTCCGGTTTTTCCACGAAGCATATCCGAGAGAGATTTTAATGGACGTCGAGATCCACTTCGAATCGCAGTTTTTCGTCTGTTATTATCAAACAAAGCGTCAACAGCTTCCTGAAGCATCCTTTTTTCATTTCTTAAAATGACATCAGGGGCATTTATTTCCATTAGTTGTTTTAGACGATTGTTACGAATAATGATCCGTCGATAAAGATCATTCAAATCAGATGCAGCAAAACGACCGCCTTCGAGTGGGACCAGTGGTCGTAACTCTGGTGGGATTACTGGCAGAATAGATACAATCATCCACTCAGGCTTGTTAAGCTTCTTTTTCGTTGGATCGGGAACAAACGATTGTACAACTTTCAAACGCTTTAATGCGTCAGCTCGTTTTTGCTTTGACTTGGATGTTTTAACAATATCGACCAGTTCCCTTTTTAATTCGATAATATTTAACTTTGAGAGCAATTCTTTCATGGCATCGCCGCCCATTGTTGCATGAAAATAATTTTCATTATCTCTGTCTTCTTCAGAAACAGCCATATATCCAAATTGTTGTTCGAGTTCCAGATATTCATCTTCCTCAATTAATTCAAACCTTTCGATGCCACTTTCGCCTGGTTCAATTACCATGAACATTTCATAATAGATAACACGCTCAAGGTCCTTGGTGCTTTTTCCCGCAAGATAACTCAATTTGCTTGGAATAGATCGTAAGTACCAAATATGCACTACAGGAACAGCAAGTGTTATATGCCCCATTCGTTCACGACGAACTTTTTTACGAGTGACTTCTACGCCGCAACGATCACAAATAATGCCACGGTACCGAATCCCTTTGTATTTGCCACAATGACATTCATAGTCTTTAACAGGTCCGAAAATCTTTTCACAAAAAAGGCCATCTTTTTCGGGCTTATATGAGCGGTAATTAATGGTTTCCGGTTTTAAGACTTCCCCGTAGGAACGGGCAAGGGTCATTTCCGGGGAAGATAATCCAATGGTGATTGAACTATATTTTTTTGAAGTGTCAATAGTGGTTGATTGGATGTAAGTCAAAACATGGTCTCCTTACGCTAATCCAGCGATACATCAATGCAAAGACCTTGAAGTTCTTTGATCATTACATTGAAAGATTCAGGTGATGAAAATTCAGGCATTTGTTCGCCTCGAACGATTGAATTATAGACCTTTGATCGGCCTTCAACGTCATCGGATTTAACAGTCAATAACTCATGAAGTGTATGCGCTGCGCCATAGGCTTGCAAGGCCCAAACTTCCATCTCACCAAAACGCTGTCCACCAAACTGAGCTTTACCACCCAGAGGCTGCTGTGTAATTAGTGAATAGGGCCCCGTAGAACGCGCATGCATCTTATCATCAACCATGTGGCTCAATTTCATCATGTATATATTTCCAACGGTGACAGGATTGTCGAAGTATTCTCCTGTTTTCCCATCGATCAGCCGTTGTTTTCCAGATGTAGGAAGCCCAGCTTTCTTCATCTCTTTTGCAACTTCTTCTGGAGTTGCGCCATCAAACACAGGTGTTGCAAATTTCCTCCCTGTAACATCACCAACCCATCCAAGCATTGTTTCATATAATTGACCTAGATTCATACGGGAGGGGACACCCAGCGGATTAAGCACAACATCAACTGGTTTTCCGTCTTCCATGTATGGCATATCTTCTTCCGGAACGATTGTAGCAACAATACCTTTGTTCCCATGACGGCCAGCCATTTTGTCACCAACAGAAACTTTACGTTTCTGGGCCACAAAAACTTTCGCCAATTTTAAAATGCCCGGTTGGAGTTCATCTCCGACACGAAGTTTAAATATCTTACGTTCTAGTTTGGTCTCAATACCAACCCATTCTACTCTGAATGAACGCCATACTGCTTTGATCTTTTTCCAAACGGCTTTATCCTCGACCCACGCCTCATCTTGGGCAAATCGCTCCATATCAAAACTATTTAAACGTTTCAGCGTTAGTTTTGTGGATTTCTTAATCAAGGTTTTACTGGAGGCAAGATCGCGAATACCATTTGATATTTCATCTTTTAAAAGATTAGTTAATTTCTCATCACGAGATTCTTTAAGATGTTTTTTCTTTTCAGCAGCACTTTTTTGGTAAAGCAAAATCTCCACACGTTCTTCTTTCTTGGTACGTTTTGCTTGCTTTTCAAAAAGCTGTGTTTTAATAACCACTCCCTTAATACCAGGTTCGGCACGTTTAGAAGCATCTTTAACTTCACCTGCTTTTTCACCAAAAATTGCTCTGAGAAGTTTTTCTTCCGGCGTTGGGTCTGTTTCACCTTTTGGCGTAACCTTCCCAATCAGAATATCACCTTCTTTAACACGAGCACCTACGCGGATAATTCCGGATTCGTCCAGATCTTTAGTAGCATCTTCACTTACATTAGGAATTTCGGGTGTTAGTTCTTCTTGGCCCCGTTTAGTATCTCGGACTTCCAATTCCACTTCATTACAATGAACAGAACTGAATACATCATCTTTGACTAGACGTTCACTTAAAACAATTGCATCTTCAAAATTGTACCCACGCCATGGCATAAATGCAACTCGGATATTAGACCCAAGAGCAAGTTCGCCTTGTTCAGTTGCCGCACCGTCAGCGATAACATCACCTTCTTTAATACGCGTCCCCACTCCTAGAAGTGGCCGTTGATTATGAACAGTATTCTGGTTTGTTCGGTGGAATTTCTTCAGTTTGATCTCTATAATATTTTCACCCTCGTAAAGTGCTAAAGAATCCATAACGTCTTTTCGCTTTATGAGAATTTTTTGAGAATCAACATAAGTAATTCTACCATCGACAGGTGAAGTAACAGCAGACCGTGAATCCACGGCTACTTTAGCTTCAATTCCAGTTCCCACGATGGGCGATTGAGGCTTCATCAATGGCACCGCCTGGCGTTGCATATTAGACCCCATTAAAGCACGGTTTGCATCATCATGCTCGAGAAACGGAATTAACGCAGCAGCTACACTTAAAATCTGGTTAGGTGAAACTTCAACATATTGAACATCTTTCGGGCTTACTATCGGAAAATCTCCTTTAACACGTGCGCGAAGTTTTTCTTCTGTAAAATTACCTTTATCATTTCGTTTTGCAGATGCTTGAGCCACAAGTACACGGTCTTCGTCATCAGCTGATAAATATTCGATGCTATTTGTAACGACAGATTCTCCCAAAAGCTTTCTGATTTTACGATAGGGCGATTCAATAAAACCGTGATCGTTTACTTCAGCAAACATAGCCAAAGATGAAATCAAACCAATGTTGGGACCTTCAGGTGTTTCAATAGGGCAAAGACGACCATAATGAGTATAGTGGACATCACGGACTTCAAAGCCAGCTCTTTCGCGGGTTAAACCACCTGGTCCTAATGCAGAAATACGGCGCTTATGAGTGATTTCGGCTAAAGGATTTGTTTGGTCTCCAAATTGCGAAAGCTGCGACGTACCAAAGAATGTATTGATTACTGTGGTTACTACTCGGGAGTTAATCAAATCCTGCGGCGTAATACTTTCAGACTCCCTCAAATTCATTCTTTCGTGAATGGTGCGAATCATCCTACTCAACGCAACACTGAACTGGTTGGTTAACTGTTCACCGATGGTTTTTACGCGACGATTGCCCAAATGATCAATATCATCAACGCCTCGTTCACCCTTTCGCATTTCAATTAAGAATTTGATGACCTGAATAATATCATCCATTGTAAGGACAGTATCTTCTACGGGCACATCCAGATTGAACTGCTGATTCAATCGATATCGCCCTACCTGCCCTAGATCATATTTTTTCGGGCTAAAGAAAATTCGCTCAATAAATTTTTGAGCCGTTTCCAGATTAGGAGGCTCGCTAGAACGAATAAGTTGGTAAACAACTGCTAATGCTTCTTCCGTACTTCTAGTTGGATCTTTCTCAATCGTATTTAATAGTAACATGGAATGAAAACTCTTATTTCCATCAACGACACTAATCTCCTTAATGCCCGCTTCCTTTAATGATTCTGTATGTTCGGCTGTGAGTTCTGTCCCGCTTTCGAAGAAAATTTCACCCGTACGAGTATTTACAACATCTTCAGTAACAGTGGCACCGATATAATTGGATAAATTATCTTTTTTAGGGTTCAGAGATTTAAGTGAACCAAATGCATTAAAAATATCAGTGTTCGTTGAATATCCAAGCGCCCTCAACAACATGGTAACAGGAAATTTTCTCCTTCGGTCGATAATGACAAATAAACAATCATTAATATCTGTTGTGAAATCTACCCAAGATCCCCTCGCTGGAATAATTCTCGCCTGGAACAACTTTGTACCATTCGGGTGGGTTGATTCATCAAAGAATACACCAGGGGAACGTTGAAGCTGTGACACTATAACACGCTCGGCACCATTAATAATAAAGGTCCCTTTATCAGTCATATAAGGGATATTGCCAAAATAAACATCTTGCTCTATACTTTGCGCATATTCATTCTTATTATTTTCGTCTGTAATGTGCAAAGCCAAACGTACACGAAGAGGCGCTGAATATGTTACACCGCGATCCATGCATTCGCCTGGAGTGTATTTAGGTTGACCTAAATAATAGGTCTTGTATTGAAGAATATAGTTCCGATGTGAATCTTCTATAGGGAATACGTTATTAAAAACACCCTCAAGACCAATTTGCTCACGAGCTTCTTGCGGAATCCATTCCTGCAAAAATTGCTGGTAAGCCTTGGTTTGAATTGATAGAAGATCCGGTACATCTACAAACGCAGGAATCTTTGAAAAAGATTCTCGTCCTAAGAATTGGTCAATAGTCATTGAAGCTCCCAATTAAGCCTCCCGATTTTTATTTGTTAAAAGAATAAAAGAAATGATAATTGAACTTATGCCAGTTCAACTTCTGCACCTGCTTCTTCAAGCTGTGCTTTAATATCATTTGCTTCAGATTCAGAAATACCTTCTTTTACGGCTTTCGGTGCCGAATCAACAAGCTCTTTTGCTTCTTTCAATCCTAAATCGGTAATGCTGCGAACAACTTTAATAACATTGATCTTTGCTTGACCACATGATTTAAGAATAACATCAAATTCGGTTTTTACTTCAGCACCTGCATCACCTGCAGCCGGCGCGGCTGCTATGGCAACAGGAGCTGCTGCGGTTACACCAAATTTGTCTTCGATTTCACTGATGAGTTCTGAGATTTCAACCATATTTGATTCTTCAAGATATGATAGAACATCTGCTCGAGTAACTGCCATTTGAACTACTCCTTATTGGTTTTTCAAAATTAAGAATTTTTTTCTTTTAAATTATTCAATACACCTACTGCATTTTGTATTGGCGCTATCAAGGTTGAGACCAATTTCTGCAATGGACTGTTTAGCATAGCAACCAATTGGGAAAGTGACTCTTCCTTACTTGGCATGTCTGCTAATTTTTTGAATTCTTCTCCGGGTAGGAATTCGCCATCGAACAAGATACCTTTTACCGTGGGTAAATCGTTATCTTTTGTGAATTCCTTAATCACTTTAGCTGGTGCAACTGGTTCAGTATAAGCAATTGCAATAGCAGTTGATCCTATTAAGACTTCGTCAAGTCCACTAATCTTATTTTGTTCTGCAGCTAATTTGATTAGGGTATTTTTTGCAACCTTATATTCAACATCGGCTTTAAAAAATTCACTGCGAAGTTTGGTGATATCACCAACATTAAGTCCGTGATATTCAGTAAAATAAATTGCCTTTGCCTTTGAAAAGGTTTCTTTCAATTCTTTCACTTGTTCGATATTTTTATTATTTGGCATAAGTTTACCTTATAGACGCATGGTCAATTTGGATGCCTGGTCCCATTGTAGACGATACGGACATTTTTTCCAAATACTGTCCTTTCACAGATGCCGGGCGAGCTTTCATAACCATATCATAAACGGTTTGAATATTTTCAACTAATTTTTCTGCACCAAATGAAACCTTCCCACATGAAACATGGATAATACCTGTTTTTTCAACTCGGAGCTCTACTTGTCCAGCTTTTAAATCTTTTACTGCTTTTGCTACATCCATCGTCACAGTACCACTTTTTGGGTTAGGCATGAGACCTTTTGGTCCTAGAATCCGCCCCAGTTTCCCCAATTCACCCATCATATCTGGTGTAGCTACAATTTTATCAACATCAGTCCAGCCATTTTTAATCTTCGTTAAATAATCTTTATTCCCAACAAAATCTGCTCCAGCTTCCTGGCCTTCTTTTTCTTTGGGACCTTGCGCCAAAACCAAAACAGTGACGGATTTACCTGTTCCATGAGGCAATGGTGTTGTGACACGAATATTTTCTTCTGCATGCCGCGGATCCACATCAAGATTTATTGCCAAATCAACAGTCTCATCAAACTTTGAAAATTTGAATTCCAGGACCATATCTAACGCTTCTGCTAAGGGATATGATTTCATCTTATCATACGACTCAGTTATAGTTTTTATATTTTTAGACAGACTCATTTATTTATCCCTACCCTTTAACTTCAATGCCCATGGAAACGCAAGTTCCTTTGATCATCAACATGGCTTGTTCAATTGTATTGGCATTTAGGTCTGGCATTTTCACTTCTGCGATCGAACGAATATCTGCTTCAGTTACAGTCCCAACCTTTTCCCTATTGGGTTCGCCGGACCCTTTTCCAATTTTTGCAGCTTTCAAAATTAATCTCGCTGCTGGTGGTGTTTTGGTGATGAAAGTATAACTTCGATCTGCATAAACGGTGATCTCAACCGGGATCACATCGCCCATTTTATCTTGAGTTGATGCATTAAACGATTTACAGAAATCCATGATATTTACACCATGTTGACCTAATGCAGGACCAACCGGTGGTGCAGGGTTTGCCTGACCTGCCTGAATTTGCAGTTTAATAAATCCAATGACCTTTTTTGCCATAATATTAAAAACCTATTTTAACTTTCCATTTTAACTTGAAGGTAGTCTAACTCGACGGGAGTCTGGCGACCAAAAATGCTCACCAAAACCTTTAATTTTTGTTTATCATGATTTACTTCCTGAACTGTGCCAGAAAAATCCATGAATGGACCATCAGTTACTTTTACTGAATCACCTACTTTAAAAGGCGCTGCTTCTGTTACACGAAGTGGGCCGTCTCCACCATCAAAATCACCAAGGAATCTTTGCGCTTCATCTGGCCTTAGTGGTTGAGGATTCCCTTTTGAACCTACGAAAGAGATAACCCCATTCACATTTTCAAGAAGATAGCGTGTTTCTTTATTCATCTCAAGCCGTACAAGTAAATAGCCAGGAAAGAATACACGTTCCTTGATTTTTTTCTTCCCATCACGCATTTCTACAATATTTTCGGAAGGTACCAAGACATCACTAATCTGCTCATCCATTTCAGATATATTCACATCGAAAAGAATCGCTTCTTTTATTTTTTTTTCCTTACCGGAAATAACGCGTAATGTGTACCAATTCATTTCTACAGAATGAAATTTAAAATTTTTGATAGAAGCAAATCAACAAAGAATAAGAACAAGATTAAAATTAGGGATAGGGATAGAACAACATAAGTAGACCCTTTCAGTTCATCCCAGTTTGGCCAAGAAACCTTCGCCATTTCAAACTGAACATCAGCGGAAAATTGCTGAAGTTTTTTAATCATTTTTTTCCCTTACTTTTTACTCTTTAATAAAAAGAGATTTAATTATTACGGATGCTCAATTAACAGCCAACCATTTTTGCAGGAGAGACAGGACTTGAACCTGCAACCTACGGCTTTGGAGGCCGTTGCTCTACCAATTGAGCTACTCTCCTATGAATAGCAGAAGCAAAATAATATTACACTCATAACGAATTATTTCGTTTCTTTGAAAACAACGTGTTTTCTAACAACAGGATCAAATTTTTTGTACTCTACACGACCAGGATGGAGTTTTTTACTCTTAGTGACCGTATAACGGTAGCCGGTTCCGGCTGTACTTTCAATTTGGATAATTGTACGTTTGCTGTTACCAGCCATAATGATTTATCCTATTCGACGATTTCAGTTACTACACCAGCGCCAACAGTATGCCCGCCTTCACGGATAGCAAAGCGAAGCTCTTTATCCATGGCGATTGGTGTAATCAATTCAACTTCAAATTCCACATTATCACCAGGCATAACCATCTCGGTACCACCCGGTAATGTCACTACACCAGTTACATCCGTTGTACGGAAGTAAAATTGAGGACGATAACCATTAAAAAACGGGGTATGACGTCCACCCTCTTCCTTCTTCAATACATACACACTGGCTTTAAACTTTGTATGGGGCGTAATACTGCCGGGCTTAGCCAATACCATCCCACGGCTCAAATCTTCTTTATCTACGCCACGAAGTAGTAAACCCGCATTGTCACCGGCCTGACCTTGATCCAGAAGTTTTCTAAACATTTCAACGCCCGTTACTGTGGTCTTGGTATCTTTATCCATACCCAGTATAGAAACTTCATCTCCCACTTTAATGATACCACGCTCAATACGACCTGTGCCAACGGTTCCACGACCTGTAATGGAAAAAACATCTTCAATAGGCATTAAAAAGGGTTTGTCAACATCACGTTTAGGTTCAGGAATAAAACTGTCACAAGCTTCCAAAAGGTCCACAATACATTGGTTCGCCGCTTCATCGCCAGGAGAATTCAAGGCATTCAAAGCAGAACCTTTGATAATCGGTGTATCATCACCGGGGAACTCATATTCATTCAAGAGATCACGTAGTTCCATCTCTACCAATTCAATCAGTTCTTCATCATCCACCTGATCTGTTTTGTTCATAAAGACAACCATGGAAGGAACATTCACCTGTTTAGCCAAAAGTACGTGTTCACGGGTTTGAGGCATGGGACCATCTGCAGCGGATACAACCAATACAGCACCGTCCATCTGAGCTGCACCGGTAATCATATTTTTAATATAGTCTGCGTGACCGGGGCAATCCACGTGCGCATAATGACGATTATCTGTCTCATACTCAACGTGAGCAGTCTGAATTGTAATTCCACGCTCACGTTCTTCTGGAGCGTTATCAATGCTATCAAAAGCCATTGCTTCTGCAAAACCACGAGAACTCTGCACCATTGTAATGGCAGCTGTGAGGGTGGTCTTACCATGATCTACGTGACCAATCGTACCGATGTTCACGTGCGGTTTTGTTCTTTCAAATTTTTGTTTAGCCATGACTTAAAAACTCCTTAGTTCATATTTTTACTTCATTTACTCTTCGGCGAGCCTACGACCGGATTTGAACCGGTGACCTCTTCCTTACCAAGGAAACGCTCTACCAACTGAGCTACGTAGGCAACTCGAGCGAGTGATCGGGATCGAACCGACATCACCAGCTTGGAAGGCTGGGGTTCTACCGTTGAACTACACTCGCGACGGTGGGGAGAGAAGGATTCGAACCTTCGAAGGCATACGCCGGCAGATTTACAGTCTGCTCCCTTTGGCCGCTCGGGCATCTCCCCGAAAACTTCTTTTCAATCAACAGCTCAGTAGAGCCACCGGCAGGAGTCGAACCCGCGACATCCTCATTACAAGTGAGGCGCTCTACCAACTGAGCTACGGTGGCATAATCCACCATTACGAATAAAATATATGACTTTCGTAATAATGAATTAAACTAATCATCACTTAACGAAGATGTTAAACTCTTATGTACAGCCTCGCAATTTAATACTTATCCTAAAAACGATTCAATATATATTTTATACAAAAATGAAAAAAACTATTCTTGGCACAAAATTTGCTATTTATACTTTTTTGAGATTTTGACCATCAGTAGTATCATCTACAATCCACCCTTTTTCTTTTAATTGTTCCCGAATTAAATCGGACTCAACCCAATTATCTTCGTCCCTTGCTTTTTGTCGTTTCTTTAATAATAGATTTATCTTGTTTGGGATTTCAAAATCCTGATTCTGAATAAATCCAAACACTGAATCAAAAGCCACTAAAAATTCCCACGCTTCTCCTAACTCTGAATCTGTAATAACATTTTTATCAATTTTTCCATTCACGGTTTTCATCCAATCAAAGAAAACGGCTAGTGCTTGAGGTGAATCCAAATCATCATTCATCCGATCTCTGAATTTGGAATAAGCTTCCGGCATTGACCCAATTGAACTCTCATTGGCATTCATTTTTTGTAGGCGGGTATAAAAGTCAGATAAACGTTGAACAACTTTATCTCCTTCGTGTTTTTTATCAATTGAAAATGTAATTTTTGATCGATAGTGACCTGCTAATAATTGATATCGGATGCTTTCAGCAGTAAAGCCTAATTCTTTCAAGGCTGAAATTCGATAATAATTACCAAGAGATTTACTCATTTTACCACCATCCAACATAAGGAATTCAGAATGAAGCCAAAAATTCACAAATGGCTGATCTGTGGCACATTGGCTTTGTGCAATTTCATTTTCATGATGAGGAAACATATTATCAACGCCACCACAATGAATATCAAAATTATCTCCTAGAGACTCACTACTCATTGCCGAACATTCAATATGCCACCCTGGCCTTCCTCTTCCCCAGGGAGCATCCCAGACAACTTCTCCGTCTTCTTCTTTCCATCCTTTCCATAAAGCAAAATCTTGCGGTACATCCTTATCATACTCATCTTCCATTACACGATCACCTGTTCGCTGTTCTGAAATATTTATTTGAGTGAGTCTTCCATAATTCGGAAAAGAGCTAATGTTGAAATACACGGATCCATCATCTTCACGGTAAGCAAACCCTTTTTCCAAAAGACGTTCTATCATACTAATCATTTTTGGAATGGATTCAGTTGCGGTTGGGTAGATATCTGCAGGTATCATTTTCAGCCACTTCAGATCTTCCATGAAATACTGGGTGTATTTATCTGTGATACGAGAAAGACTAACTTTCATTTGTTTTGCTTTTTTGATGGTTTTATCATCTACATCTGTAATATTCATGACATGTTTTACATCATAGCGCAAATGAAGCAACCAGCGTTTTAGCAAATCTTCAAACATGAAGGTCCTGAAATTCCCAATATGAGCATAATCGTAAACAGTTGGACCACATGTATATAATCCCACTTTCCCTTTTTCAATTGGTTGGAAAATTTCTTTTTCTCTTTTTAATGTATTATAAAATTGTAGAGGCATTTATAAACTTAACTCAATAATTATTTTTATTAATTCTTCAAATGACATTCCGGCAGCATCGACAGATTTTGGAACCAAACTTGTGGAAGTCATTCCAGGTAATGTATTCATTTCTAGAAAATAATACTTCCCGTTTTCAACCAATAAATAGTCAGCTCGTGCATATACATCACACCCTAATGTTTTAAAAATAATTTCCGTGGTATTTTGAATGGATTTTGTTAATTCTTTTGGGATATCTGCTGGACAAATATAATGACTCATCCCTGGTGTGTATTTACATTCATAATCATAAAATTCGTGAGATGGCTTAATCTCCACAATGGGATATGCTTTTTCACCCAAAACCGTTACTGTTAATTCCCTACCATGAATATATTCCTCAACCATTACAAGATCACTATGTTCAAAAGCTTCAGTAATTCCAGCATCTATTTCTGATTCATCATGGATAATCGTCAACCCAACCGTGCTCCCTTGATCATTTGGTTTTATTACAAATGGGAGAGGTAATGTTGGCCTATCATTAACGGAATTCAGCATTTCCCATACTGGTGTTCTAATATCATTGTTTTTTACAATATTTTTACTTTTTACCTTATCCATACAAAGAGCAGATGACTCTGGACCCGATCCTGTATTTTTAATATTGTTCTTATCCAACCAAGCCTGGATCTTTCCATTTTCCCCAATCCCGCCATGGAGAGCATTAAAAATAACGTCCTGTTTTTTAAGATTCGGGAGCAATGTCCTGTAATCGAAATCAAATGGGAATTCAGTAGTATCAAATCCATTTTTCCTACAGGCATCAGCCACTGCTTTCCCCGATGATAAAGAAACATTCTTTTCTTCACTGGGGCCACCCATTAACACTCCAACCTTTAATGACATAATTTTCGAGCACCTTCTTTCAGATCATTTACGATAAAGGTTGGCATTTCATATTCTGGTAAAAATTTGATGGTTTCCTTGCCTCGGCCCGTAAGAACAAGCATGGTATCCAATCCAAGCATTTCACCTGCTTCCATGTCTGCAGCGGAATCCCCAATCATGATACAATCCATCAAATTAAGATCGTGATTTAATTCCGCCTCAAGAAACATCCCCGGTCCAGGTTTTCTTCGTTCGGTTGCCTGTTCCGGGTGATCCGGACAAACATAAATTCCCAATAATGGGATATTATTCTTTTCAAATTCCAAAGTGATAAAATCATGAATTTCTTCCAAGCTAATCTGTTGGATCAACCCACGGGAAATGCCAGATTGATTTGTAATAATACAAAACCTGTTACCAGCTTTAGCCAATTGTTTCAATGCAGGTAGGGTGAAATCAAAAAAAATGAAATCATTCAACGAACTTATATATCCCGGATCCGGATTTAATGTACCGTCCCGATCTAGAAAAATGCAATCGTACTTTTTCATACAGTTATTGGTTCCTTCTTTACATCTTTAATCCGAACACTTCCTTCCATAAAATAGATCATTCCAATGATAACCAATGGAAAATAAGACACTGCGTGACTCACGATGGCGTATGTTAGTGCTTTTTCACTAGCGATTCCGAAAACAACCATCAGACTAAATTTTATTCCTGCATCATAAGTTCCGGCAGATCCCGGTAACGCCGGAATTCCAATAACTATACTACCTAATACCAGTATAATTCCTGTACCGATAATCCCGAGATTTAAATCACAAGCACCCAAAATAATAAATGTAACTGCATAATAAAAACCCCACAATAAGATACTTGAAAGAACAATTACCACAGCGTGATCGGTGTTTTTGATGAGAACAATTCCATCGAATATTTTATTAAGTGCTTGAAATAGTTTTTGACCAATTCCTTTTTGTAAAATAGCAACCTCTCCTATTTTTCCCATAAGGTTAAACTTCCATGATAAAAAAATACCAAAAATGATAGCAAAAGTGATTCCGGAAAAGATATAGACAGCCAACCGAATTCCCTCATGTTCGAATGGAAACCAAGGAATTAATAAAACAAAAACGAGTAATACCATAAGCAGGTCGAGTATACGTTCCATGATCACGGTCCCAAAAGCTTGTGTGGCGGAAATATGTCGTCCTGAAGTCACGGAATAAGCACGCAACAATTCTCCTAATCTAAATGCAAGTATTCCATTTCCAAAATAGCCCACCATGGTGGCAGAAAATACATCATGAAGTGGAATCTTCTCTACAGGATCCATAATCAATTTCCACCGGTATGCACGGACAATACAACTCGTCACTAGTAAAAAACAACCTAGAGTTATTCCAGATATTTTCACCTGTTTTATCTGGTGGATCAATCCATCAAAATCTTCTCCCATAAAAGCTAGATAAATCCCAATTATACTGATTCCGCCTACAATTAAAATTTTTAAATATTTATTCACGAAGGTCTATAGTCTCATATTCTGTTAGATCAATCGTTGCAACGTCCCGCCCTTTTATAGAGTCTAAAGATATTATTTTTATCCAAATCTCTGAATCATCACCGGTTTTCAAAATAATCTCTTTCGGTTTACCACTACCCGGAATAGTGCGAATTGTTCCATGCATTTCCCAATCTAATAAGGTAAAGGGAATTCGAAATCCATTTTTTTCTAAAAGAGGTTCACCTATTTGAAGAGATTTATTCGTTCCTGTCAATATATCGAAGATGGTGATTTCCCCGGGAATGGTCTGGTCATAGATCACCTGTTTCCCCACCTTATTGATTGTCGTGATCTCACCATTGTTAAAAGTGATTCGTTGATCCAAAGCATCAAAAGTATAATGTTTTTTTCCTAAGTAAAAAAAAGTACCATTAGATTCAAATCGTTTACCAAATTGTTCCTGGTAAAATTCAATTTCAAAGATACGGCCACTCTTTGCATTCATGTAATCTAAAAACTGCTGATACGGTCCAGGTTGAGCTCCCATCTGTCCAACAAGAATTATAAATAAAAGGTTTTTTTTCAACTGATTATTCCCGAATCATTTCGAGATAGGTCTCATCCACTAATACTTCTCTTGCCTTGCTCCCTGTAAATGGACCTACAACACCCGTCTGTTCCATTTGATCAATCAACCGTGCAGCCCGTGAATATCCCACCTTGAGTCTTCGTTGGAGTAAAGATATGGACCCCTGCTGATGAGTGATTACCAATGCAACAGCATCGTTAAACAGTTCATCGGAGCTACTATCACCATCTCCGCCAAATTCTGTCGCAACCGCTTCTCTAACTGTAGGCAATATCATTTCATCAGGTTTTGGTTGATCTGATACATGATTCATGACAGCTTCAATTTCTTCTAGGGTCAGGAATGCGTTATGCATTCGAGTTACATCTGAACTGCCTGTTCCCAGGTGAAGCATATCACCGCGCCCAATCAATTTATCCGCACCGATCTGGTCAATAATGGTTCTTGAATCAACTTTACTGGCAACCTGGAATGCGATGCGTGAAGGGAAATTAGCCTTAATCACGCCTGTGATTACATCCACGGAGGGTCGCTGTGTGGCAATGACCAAATGAATCCCAACTGCACGGGACAATTGTGCTAATCGTGCAATAGGTGCTTCCACATCTTTCGCTGACAACATCATGAGATCTGCTAATTCGTCAATTACAAGAATAATGTATGGCATAATGGATTCGTCATTATTTTGCATCTTTTCGTTGTACTCACCAATGTTTCGAACAACCGCATCCGCCAAGACATTGTAACGGCGATCCATTTCTTTTTCCAACGCGCGAAGTGCTAAAATAGCGTTATCCACAGATGTGACAATAGGCTCCTGGATATCTTCCATTTTCAATAGATGATATCCTTCCAACTGACGATACAATGTCATTTCAACCTTTTTGGGATCTATCATGACAAATTTCACTTCATCTGGCGTTGCTCGATATATTATTGAACAAATGATTGTGTTGATACAAACTGATTTGCCAGAGCCGGTTGTTCCCGCTATAAGAAGATGGGGCATTTTTGCCAGATCCAGCGTGGCAATTTCACCGGATGTTGTTTTTCCAACGGCAAGAGAAAGAATCGATTCTGCTTCAGCAAATTCAGGACTGTTCACCACAGACTTAAAAAAGACCGTTGCTGGGTTCTGGTTTGGAATCTCGATTCCGACAGATGATTTTCCGGGAATCGGTGCAATAACCCGAACACTGCTTGCTTCCATAACACGAGCTAGGTCATCTGCTAAGGCTACAAATTTATTAACGCGAACACCTTCTGCCGGTTCAACTTCGAACAGGGTAATAATGGGGCCGGGATGAACATTCACCACTTTTCCTTCCACACCAAATGTCGCCAAAGATTGGGTTAAATAATTAGCACGTTCAATTAATTCATCTCGTGTGAATGTATCAGAAACATTAACGGGATTCGCCAATAGTTCCGAAGATGGAAGTTGGTATTTTCGTTTAGGCTTTTGTCGTTCCACAACTTCATCAATATCCACTTCTTCTGTTTGAGCCATTTCTTCAATATTTAAATTCTCATCACTTTCATCGGTGGTTTCAGTCTCATTTTCTACCAGCGTAGTTTCAGATTCGGGTACGCTTTCCAAGTCATTTTCAGGTTCTGGTTGAATTTCATCAAAGGTCGGGGGCGATGTTAAATTCTCTTCTTCATTGGTTTCTGGCTCTAATTCTTCTTCGACCTGCTCAGCAGCATTTTCTTCTACGGGATCTGGGGTTGCTGGTGAAAATTCAGCTTCATCTCTCTCTTTTTGTGAATCAATTTTTGATTTTAGATCCTGGGTGTGAAGACGCTTTGCATCATCCTTTTCCTGCTGCTTCTTTTGGTTTGCCTTTTCTGTCCTCCAAGTGTCCCATTTCTCCTTTGCATTTACAAATGGGCCATAATAATCCAAATTAAAATACCCCCGGATGATCATGAGAAATCCCGCAATAAGAAAAAGTGAAGTTCCCCAAATACTTAACCAATCAAGGGCTAACTTTGCCAAAACCCCGCCAATCAAACCAGAAACATTATAGCTTACGGCATCTTCCATCGGTAATTGAATACTGAAGACACCTATCGTTACCGATAGCAAAGCCATAGTACCGAGTCCATAATTTGTGCCACGAATTATATCAGCCAGTTCTTTTTTGGCAAACAGAAACCAACCCCAAACAAGCCCGAGAAGTGGAATAATAATAGATGAAAACCCAAAGCCAAGTTTTATAAAAAAATGAGCTGTAAATATCCCGAGGATCCCCATGGGGTTTGTCACCTGAACATTAGGTGAAATGGATGGTTCCTCACTAGGATTATATCCGCCTATACTAACTAAGACGAATACAGATAAAGCTATAATGAGGATTCCGAGAATTTCTAAACGACGTTCTTCCTGCATTTATGGGTAATAGTATGTGGAAAATTAACCGTAGATTTTACAGATTTTAAAATGATTATTGAAAAAAAATACTTTAGAATTGAAAAAAGTTCGAAAAATGAATTCACCGTCATCCGATGAATTTAATCAATCAGAAAGGCAACTTTGTCAGATCAACATTTCCACCAGACAGGATAAGCCCCACTTTCTGCCCTTTAAATAATTCTTTTCTTTTTAAGATTGCAGCTAATGTGATGGTACTGGATGGTTCAATTATAATTTTCATCCGTTCCCAAATCATGCGCATGGAATTAATAATCTCATTTTCAGTTACAATAATAATCCCATCCACTTTTTCTTTAATAATGGGAAAGGTAACCGATCCAATCTGAGCACGGAGTCCATCGCAAATTGTGTTTGTGGTTTGGTTGACTTGTATTTCACCTAGCTGCAATGATCGATAGGCATCATCTGCTTCTGCCGGTTCCGCACCATAAACAAGAATTTCCTTTTTCATTTCTTTTGAGGAACATAATGTACCGCTCAATAATCCACCACCACTCACAGGTGAAACGATTGTATCCAAATCCGGGTAATCTTCTAATAGTTCCAAAGCTGCTGTCCCCTGTCCTGCAATAATTCGATCATCGTTATAAGGGTGAACCAAAACAGCACCCGTTTCAGCCAATAATTCTTTTAATACTAATTCGCGAGACTTTTGGGCTGGTTCGCACCAAATGATTTCCCCTCCATTCCTCTCCACATTATCCACTTTGATCTTGGGTGTATTATTTGGCATAACCACTTTGGTTTTACCACCACGATTCCTAACTGCCATAGATAAAGCAGCTCCGTGGTTCCCTGATGAAGCTGTAGCTATGCCACGATCTAGTTCCTTTTGAGTGAGTTGCAAAACAGTATTCGTGGCGCCTCGAATCTTGAAGGAACCTGCTTTCTGAAAATTTTCACATTTAAAGAATAACTCGGCTCCGGAGGATTCATTCAAACTGGCATTAGTTAAGACAGGCGTCCGATGAATAAAAGGACGAATCCGCTGGTATGCATTTTCAATATCTTGAATAGTTGGCATGTTATAATTTAAGAATGTCTTACCCACACTATTATTAATTTCAGGCTATGTTTAAAAAGATTATAACTCATTTATCCATTCTTACAATCTGTCTCGGAAAAACAATCATGATTAACATGGAAACCAACCTTGGATTAATCCAAATCGAACTTTATCCAGACAAAGCGCCCATCACCGTTTCCAATTTTTTACAATATGTAGATGAGACCCGATATGGAGATCTTCATTTTTATCGTGTGGTCCACTTGGGGAATCAACCTGATAATGAAATTAAGATCGAAGTGATCCAAGGCGGCCTTGAGATTGACAAACACCCCATGGAACTCCCTCCAATCCATCACGAAACCACAAATAAAACCGGAATTAAGCACGAAGATGGCACCCTATCTATGGCCAGACTTGAACCGGGAACCGCCAGTTCAGAGATTTTTATTTGTATTAATGATCAACCAGAGCTGGACTTTGGCGGAAAACGAAATCCCGATGGTCAAGGATTTGCAGCATTCGGGAAAGTGGTTTCAGGAATGGATATCGTCCGGCAAATTCAATCGAAGCCAGAAAAAGAGCAAATGTTGGTAAAACCTGTTAAAGTAAATTCAATTAAGAGAGTGAAGTAAACATTGAGAAGGCAAAATATTCTAAAGTTTAATATATCTTTATAATCTCTGTGTACTTTGTGTTTAAATAATTTTAGTGCCTTTCAAAACGACCATCTAATTCATCTAAAGACATTTGAACAATGATCGGCCGTCCATGGGGACAATAATAAGGATGTTCTGTGGCAAATAATCTATTCACCAATTCCTGCATTTCTTCCCGCGTGAGTGAATCCCCGGCCTTGATCGCCGCCTTGCATGCAAACATGGCTGCTAATCCTTCTTGAAAGGAGCTGTATTGTTTACGCTCTTTCAAAAAATTATCAAGAATCTCCCGGATCACAGCTCGTTCATTTCCCAAGGACATTTCTGATGGGATTGCATCAATCCGGACCGATTTCTCATCCTGTTTCTTAATTTTGAATCCAATTTTTTCTAAATAGGGCAGCACATCTAAAAGTCCATCAAAATCGTCTGGAGAGAATTCCAAAACTTCCGGAAAAAGCATGGTTTGGGATGCCATGGAAGTAGACTCAAACGCTTTGATAGCTTCTTCATACAATACGCGTTCATGGGCCACATGTTGATCAATAATAACCAATCCACTATTGATTTCTGAAACGATATACTTTTTATGGATCTGCCAAATATGTTCGGTTGAAATTGTATCCACCGCATCTGTAGGTGATTCTGCTAATCGAGATGCATAATCTTTAGCTCGTTCAAGGTTCTGATGAGCCTGTGGTCTCGACTCTGAAAAATCCATATTCCCCTGATTCGGATTGGTTGGGATCGTTTCTGATGGTGATCGAGATGTTTGTCCAAAAAACGGAGCATCTTCGTAATTGGATCGTGATATTTGTTCATAAGACTGATTAAATCCTGGAACAGTATCCAACACAGATCGCAGTGAATCATTCACTCCCGCTTTTAAAACATGAAAAACACGCCATTCATCTTTAAACCTGACTTCTGTTTTCATGGGATGCACATTCACATCCACTTGATCCGTTGGTAAAATAAGATTGATAACAAAAAATGGATACTCACCCCGTTTTACCAAAGATTCATAGGCTCCATAAACTGCAGTATTCATCAATCGATCCTTAATAAATCTGCGATTTAAAAAAAGATATTGTTCTCCCGGTCTGGATCGGACCAAATTCAGATTGCCTACAAATCCGGAGAAGGCATAATCACCTTTTACTAAATTGATTGGAAGCAAATTTCTAGAATAAGTGGGATCTAATAAATTATCAATTCGGTCTTCCAAATTTTCAGTTTTTACATGAAAAATATCCCTGTCATCTGAAACCAGTTTGAATGAAACTTCCGGAAAGGCAAGTCCAAAACGACGAACCACATCCACTATTTTTCTTAGTTCTGTCCGGGGAGTTTTAAGAAATTTTTTACGAGCTGGTGTATTATAAAATAGATTACGGATAGTTATTTCTGTCCCACCAATTTCTGCAGCAGGTTGAATTTCTCCAGCATGCCCATCAATAATAGGTAATTCCGCCCCTTCGCCTGTTCCATCACTGGATAAGATCGACATTTCTGAGACAGATGCAATACTTGCCAATGCTTCACCACGAAACCCCAGTGTATTGATCGAAAATAGATCATCCAATGTTGCTATTTTACTGGTATGATATCGAAGAACCGAAGATGGCAATTGTTCAGGAGACATACCACTTCCATTATCTCGAACTTGGATAGTTTGATGTCCACCCTTTTCAACCACGATTGAAATTTCGGTGGCGTTGGCATCCAGACTGTTTTCAATTAATTCTTTAACGACGGATGCTGGCCGCTCCACTACTTCACCGGCAGAAATTTTATTCCGAAGATCTTCTGATAATGCTTTAATCATTAATGATGTTCATTGTTTTTTCAAATACAACCTTTTGTAGGGATTCCGCCTTTTCCATGATGTCTTCTACTTTATTCTTCATATCGTCGCAATACGATTCATCTTCAACACTGGTGAGATTTATCAGCACATTCATACATGCGCCACTTACACCTGCCAAAGCAACTTCCGCTGCAACACCCGCATCAGAAACAGAATTAGGGTTGCCTTTTTCCACCAGTGTATCGGCTAACTCAATAACACAAAAACATTTTTTTGCCGTCTCCATTGGAATTTCAATGGCATATTTATTTGCAATCTCAATTGCTTGATTTTTGGCTGTTTGTTCTTCGTCATTTGTTGCAGACAACCGATTGGCATCCATAACCTTATTGAATGCATTTGTATCTTCATCCACCAAAAATGATAGACGATCTTTTAATTTTTGTGCTTCTATTCCGATCTCACTCATTTCCGGTTTCAGATCTAATAGTTCCTTTTTTTCATGGGACAGAGCAGCCACCATAGATGATAATGCAGCGCCTAAGGCTCCGGCCAATGCTGAAACACTCCCTCCGCCTGGCGCAGGGCTATTTGTAGATAATTCTTCAACAAATTCCTTTCCAACTAAATTCATCAGCGGACGATCTTCGAACTGTACTGCATAATCAATAATTTTAACATTGGGATCAAATTCTGTAACATCGTTTAATCCCAGTGACTGGACCGCACATTCGACTATATCTGCTGTAGGTACACCCAAAGACCGATTCTGTTTATTAAGATAGTGTCTCCCGGCCATGAGCATGGCTTCTAACGGTATGAGTCCTACCAATTCACTTCCCGTAACCCTAATTCCTCGTTCGTTTGCTAATATACATGCCGCATCAAAAACATCATGAATGGTGGACACTTTAAAATTATTAAAATTTATAGAAATTTGCGCTCGGTTATATATATCCACATACCACCCGATGCCTTTCACATCTTTAAACATGCCCGGAACTTTTACCGGACTTCCATCCTCGTTCCGAACAATTTCGCCATCAAGTAAATTTTTTGAGTTTGGATTTGGTGTCCTTTTACTACGCCCTGCTTCACGGAGTTCAAACGCAATATCTGTAGCCAAACGATGGTCTTTGGTATTGAGATTAATATTATAGGCAATAAGAAATTCCCGGCAACCCATGACCGTAGCTCCAGCTTTCATATGAAGCTTGGCGGGACCAAAATCCGGTTCCCAATTTGGATCGGTTAATTTTTCAGCAAAACCTTCATATTCTCCTTTTCGAATATCCGGTAGTTTAACACGATTGTCTTTTTGGGCTGATTTTTCATAAAGATAAACAGGAGTTCTAAGCTCATCGCCAACACGCTGGCCAACTTGTTTGGATAATTCTACGCATTCTTGAATTGTTACATCACTGACAGGAATAAAGGGACAAACATCTGTGGCACCCATTCTTGGATGTGTTCCAGAATGTTGACTCATATCCAGAACTTCGGATGCACGTTTGATTCCCTGAAATGCAGCTTCGCCAACTGCTTCGGGTGAACCTACGATGGTCACAACAGTCCGATTGGTATCAGGACCAGAGTCAACATCCAGCACCGTAATACCTGGGACATCTGACATTTGTTTGAGGATGTCGCCAATTTTATTCTGGTCCCGACCTTCAGAAAAGTTTGGGACGCATTCCACTAGCTTTTTCATATTTTATTGGATAGCAATATTTCTTAAATAGACAATGAAAAAAAGAACAATCATGAGCATGGTAAGAGTCCACCAAAGAGTTCGCCCTTTTCTTCGCCGTATCGGGATTAATTGTTTAAAATAATTCATCAGCTAGATTGATATTCCTGAAAAAATCATCATAAAAAAACTCACAAACGGTTCCATAACCAACCAGATAATAGAGAATCCTGTAATATATCCAAATAGTATGAGACCAAATAAAACCTGGGGGCCATAGGATTGGATTTTCCAGGCCAATTGTGGATTTGTTTTCATGAGCCAACCGGAAAATATTTGTGAACCATCTAAAGGTGCCACCGGAATCATATTAAAAACAGCCAATGCAATATTGATTCGTGTAAAATAAAGTAATAATATGAAAATAGAGTCTGTCAAGAGTCCTGTTCCATTCAAAAATCTAAGAATTAGTCCACCAATTAATGCCAAGATCAAATTAGCCGCAGGTCCTGCAGCTGCTACCTTCATCATATCTGTCCTGGGATTTTGTAAAAAGCGCGTGTCCACAGGAACCGGTTTCGCCCAGCCAAATCCTACAAATAAAATCATAAGTGATCCCATCATATCCAAATGTGCCATAGGGTTCAAAGACAGTCGTCCCATACGAGCTGCCGTGGTATCGCCACATTTTGCTGCCATCCATGCGTGGGCAAATTCATGAAAAGACAAGGCAAACATCAATGTTGGTATCAATAATACTAGTGCTTCAGGTGGCAAACGGAATAACATTAGCTTCTTGGATGATGAGTTTGATATACTTCTTTTAGATGGTGCTTATCCAAATGCGTGTAAATCTGGGTGGTAGAAATATCGCTGTGCCCCAGCAATGCTTGTACAAATCTTAAATCAGCACCGCCTTCCAATAAATGAGTTGCAAACGAATGTCTCAAAGTATGCGGTGAAACAGATTTACTTATGCCGGCAACCTGTGACCATTTTCGTAATATATTATTTATCATAGCCCGTGTTAGAGGATTGCCGTTTCGGCTTAAAAATACTGAACTTGATCCTTTATCTTTTTGAATTCCTGGACGGCAGTGAATTAAATAATCATTAAGAAAATTTTTCGCTCGCCCACCCACAGGTAGTAATCGTTCTTTTGATCCTTTTCCCATGATACGGATCATGTCATCATTTAAATATAAATTATTTAAGGACAAGGCACATAATTCAGACACACGAAGTCCACATGAATACAACATTTCGATAATGGCTTTATCTCGCTTAGCATACTGAAATGTCTCTACTACTACATTGATAATAGCGGAAATTTCTTCTTCCATGAGAACGTGCGGCAGTTTTTTGGGCGCTTTCGGACTAGTTAAAATCAATGTTGGATTCTCATTTACATAGTTTTCTGCGGATAAAAATTTATGATAGGATCGAATGGATGAAAATATCCTGGCAATACTGGATGCGGCCAACCCTTTTTCATTCAAACTTCGAATATATTCTCGAATATGCATTTGTGATATATTGGATAGAGATATAACGCCTTTGTCAACGATAAAAGATAAATAGTGTTTTAAATCCCGCTGATAAGCTTCCAAAGTACGGGGGGACAAATTTCGTTCCACCCGAAGCATGGTCAGGTAGTCTTGAAAATGGGTGTCCATATTAGCTTAAAAAGTCATCTTCGATCAATCCGCAAATGATCTGGCCTGTCATGATGTGTCCTTCCTGAATTCGCTGTGTGTCATCACTAGGAACATTAATCGTTACATCAGCCTTATTATTAATCATTCCTCCAAATTTCCCAGTAAAGACCACTGTTTTAAGCCCTTTATATTTAGCCTGATTAATGGCAGCAATCACATTTTTTGAATTCCCACTTGTGGAAATACCGACTAAAACATCTCCTTCATTTCCAAGTCCTTGGACTTGACGAGAAAAGATGGATTCAAAATCGGTATCATTCGACCAAGCTGTGATAAAAGATGAATCTGTCGTTAGTGCAATAGACGGGATTGGCTTCCGTTCATGGCTCGTCATGCCGCCCATCAATTCCGTAGCCAGATGTTGGGCATCACCTGCGCTGCCACCATTGCCACACCACAAAATTTTTCCACTATTTCGGATAGAATGAATCATCAAATTTGCTGCAGATTCTATATCTTCGATACACGAAATCACCATGGCTTCTTTCATGGATGCACTGGCTAAAATTTGTTCTTTTATTTTTTCTTGCATTAAGCCCTCCAATGCACCGCGTCTGCTAATTCAGACATCAAGTTAGAATTTTCTTCAATCACTGTTCCAGTTACTATGATAGAAGCACCAGCTTTAACTTTTTCTAATGCTATTTTTGGATTTCGAATTCCACCACCGACGATGACAGAAATATCTAACGCATCTGTCACTGCTTCAACTACAGTCGTAGCCACAGGTTCCTTCGCACCACTCCCTGCTTCAAGGTAAATTAATTTCATTCCGAGGTATTGCCCCGCTAAAGCATGTGCAACAGCAATATCCGACCGATTCATAGGTATCGGACGTGTTCCACTCATGAATTCAACTGTAGATCCTGCACCACCATCCATAAGCATATATCCGGTTGGAATTGTTTCTATACCAATGTCTTTTACCATAGGTGCTGCGATGGCCTGCTCCCCAATGAGATAATGAGGGTTTCGGCCAGAAATGACAGACATAAAAAGCATGGCGTCATAATAGGAATTTAATTGTCCCACCCCGCCGGGAAAAAAGATCACAGGAACATTTGACACATCCTTAATTCGTTTCACACGATCGTTGCATTTACCATCCATCATTAAACTTCCACCAACAAAAAGAGCATCTACTCCTGATATATTCGCAGATTCTACACAAGATTCTAACGAATCTTCGTTTTTACGATCCGGGTCTATTAGGACCACATAGGCAGCCCCTTTTTCATCAATGACAGAATTCAATTTTGTAAAAACAGACATTTAACCGATAAACTCCTCATAAGAAATAAAATTCATTAATTCTTTTTTTTCATCTACATTTGATGGTGTTACTTTAATCAACCATCCGTCTCCATATGGATCAGCATTCACTTTATCTGGGGAACCTTCTAAATCTTCATTTACGGCACAAATGGTGCCGGAAATTGGTGCAAATAATTCAGAAACAGTTTTAACTGCTTCAACTTCACCAAAAGATTCTCCAGCGATTATTTCTTCTCCAACTTCCGGAAGTTCAACAAAAATTACATCTCCCAATTGACTCTGGGCGAAATCAGTGATACCAATGGTAACTTCATTCCCGTTATAATTTGCCCACTCGTGGTCTTCGGTGTAATGTAGGTGGTCTGGAGTATTCATTATTTTTCATCCTTGTGAGCGTATTTTTCAGAGTCGTAGTTGAACGTTTCAAGAAAGCTTGTATCAAAATCTCCTGACTTAAATATTTCATTTTCCATAATAGCCATTTGATATGGAATGGTTGTTTTTATTCCCGAAATAATTGTTTCTTCTAAAGCACGACACATTCTGATAATAGCTCTTTCACGATTTTTTGCGTGAACGATGATCTTACCGATCATTGAATCATATTGAGTCGGGATCTTATAACCGGAATAGGCATGACTATCTACTCTAACTCCTTTTCCCCCCGGCATGTGAAAATTGGTGATTACTCCAGGAAATGGCATAAAATTATTGGCAGGATCTTCCGCATTGATCCGGCATTCAATGGAATGTCCTCGCAAACGAAAATTTTGTAAATTGGCTGGACATTCCGTCCCGTCATGCATTTTGATCTGCTGTTTGATAAGATCCACTCCTGTAACCATTTCTGTAACCGGATGTTCAACTTGGATCCTTGTATTCATTTCCATAAAATAGAAATTCTTATTTTTATCCATTAAAAATTCGATGGTACCAACACCAATATAATTAACAGCTTTAGCGCCGGTAACTGCTGCTTCACCAATCAACTTTCTTGTCTCTTCATCTACAATTGGTGAAGGAGATTCTTCTACCAATTTCTGGTGCCGCCGTTGGATTGAACATTCTCGTTCACCAAGATGAATAGCATTCCCATGGCTATCTGCAAGGATTTGGACTTCAACGTGACGAGGGTTTTCAATAAACTTCTCGATGTACATATCCCCATTGCCAAAAGCAGTTACAGATTCCTGGCTGGCAGATTTATAAGATGATATCACATCTTCAGATTTTTTCACAAGACGCATTCCTCGTCCACCGCCACCAGCTGATGCTTTTAGCATAACCGGATAGCCCATTTCATCCGCTTTGTTTTGTGCATCTTCTGGACCCTCTAAAATACCTTCACCACCCGGGACCACAGGTACATTGGCATTTTTCATGGTAATCTTGGCCTGTGCCTTATTCCCCATGGCATTGATAATTTCGGATGTCGGTCCCAAAAAAGTAAATCCATTCTCTTCACAAATTTTGGAGAACTGAGCTGACTCGGATAGAAACCCATAACCGGGGTGAATTGCATCTGTACCGGTAATCTCAGCAGCTGCCATGATTCTGGGAATATTTAAATAACTCTCATTACTGGGTGGGGGACCTATGCAAACAGCTTCATCAGCGAATTTTACATGTAGGGATAATTCATCCGCTGTTGAATAAACTGCCACAGTTTTAATACCTAATTCATGGCAGGCACGAATAATACGAAGCGCAATTTCGCCACGATTTGCGATCAAGACTTTTTTAAACATGTGGGTCTATGCGGGATTAATAATAAACAACGATTGATTATACTCTACAGGGTCTCCATTCCCAGCCATAACTTCAATAATCGTACCATCAAATTCTGCTTCGATCTCGTTCATTATTTTCATGGCCTCAATGATACAAAGTGTTTGACCTTTTTTCACTGAATCTCCTTTAGCAACAAATGGTGGATCATCTGGAGTTGCTGAAGAATAAAAGGTGCCAGGCATTGGAGAAAATAGGTCTTCTCCTTTAGCTACAGATTCGACAGCCTCCGCTTGCTGGGGGTCATCTGTTTCTGATTGAGCCAATAATGGCTCAGAGGTCTGTAGGGGCGTAACTGCTGAAGTTGCTGTTAAACTTCCAGATTTTGATACTCGGTATTTCCTTCCCCAAAAGTTGACTTCAATTTCATTCACATTTGAATTTTCAAGAATGTAAATAATCTCTTTTAATTTATCCTGCCACATAAATACTCCTAATCAATCTTATTCTTTTGAACGTTCTACATATTCACCGTTACGGGTGTCAATTTTAAGTTTATCTCCTTCATCAATAAAAAGTGGGACATTTAAAGTATATCCTGTTTCAACAGTAGCCGGTTTGTTTGCACCTTGTGCTGTATTTCCTCTAAATCCCGGTTCTGTTTTAGTTACTTCTAATACAACATGAGATGGCATACGAATATCCAACACTTCCGATCCATCAAAAAGCAAATCCACGTTCATACCACCAATCATAAAGTTTTTGCCACCGCCCACAGATTCTGCTGGGATATTGAGTTGATCATAGGTTTCATTGTCCATAAACACAAACGATTCACCATCATCGTATAGGAACTGCATAGTTTTCGCTTCCACACGAATGAATTCAAGTTTACGGCCAGCATTAAATGTTTCATCAAAAATCTTTCCTGATTGGATATCTTTTAATTTAGTGCGAACAAAGGCACCGCCTTTGCCCGGTTTTACATGCTGGAATTCCATAACTTTCATGCGTTTGTGCTTGTGTATGATGACAGCTCCGTTTCGAATATCTGATGTGGTTGCCATGGTTCTCCTTAATTAATTATAAAACTTAGCCTGAAATTTACGATGGGACTTCTTGTGTTCAAATGAACGGATTTTATCTTCCCTAAGATTCTCCCTAAAAGGCTACTCTAATTATACATAAAGTACTATACAATAGGAAATGAGATTTAATGAACCAAAAAGTTGCTATACTTGAGAAATTAGAGAAGAAATCAATTTTTTATCGGTAGACATTTTCTCCGGAGATGGAGTTTCCCGAGCATATTTCACCATATCTGCCTCTGAAAGAAACTGGGCCCATTCGGAAAATATCTCATCTTTCAAGGGAATCAAGAATCGAAATTGATTGATCTCTTCCGTGGTCATTTCCATAGTCCGGATGAAGTATTTTGTTTCTATAAATTCTCGTGATATATGAGAAAGGTCCGCATAATAATCTTTGGATAGACCATTCATATCCAAATCCCTTAAACGGCGCTTTGCGCGATCTTCAGGAGATTCATTAATTGTATAATCTAGTTTCTGAAATTGGATGTCTTGTCTTTGCTTCCAAGTCCAAATCATACTTCCCAACATAGCGAATAATACAATGCTCAATAATACGGTTCTTAGAGGGAAAACGCCTTTTACAGAAACGGGTCCTTTTAAAGGACGGTATTCTGTATTCTCTGATAAATTCAAGATTGATCCAACAGAAAATTGGATTGGATTTGCTGAAATATAATAATCTCTTGTTCCATCTATTTTTAAAATTTCTAAAGCATAATCTGGTGTGATAAAGTATCCAGTATCCCAAGCCACGATCTCAAATTCAATTCCAATTAATTTCCCATTCTCATGTATCAGTGTTTGATTTCGAATCGAAATTGTATCATTGGTCATTTCTAATTCCGGAAAACGAATGGCTTGATCATTCTGCTCTTCTACTTTAATTGTCCATTGAAATATATCACCAATAAATCCTTGAGTTGTATCCAACTCAGAAACGATGGAAAGACTTTGGGAAAAAAGAATTGATAAAAAGAGAAAAATAAAAAATGTACGCATCAGTATCGTTTTTCTCTCATTCGAAAAAATGACATGAGTGGTTCAACAAAATCTTGATTTGTTGAAATTGGAATCAGATCGAATCCAATTTTACGAGTATCTTTTTGAAATATCTCCTGACGAATCTGGATCTCTTTTTTCAATCGCGTTCGCGCATCTTTGGACGATGTATCCACCCAAAAGGATTCTCCCGTTTCCGGATCTTCCACTTTTGCCAATCCCATATCGGGCATGTCTGTTTCTGCATGATCATAGAGCCGAATGCCAATTACATCATGTTTTCTGTTTACCACTTTCAAGGATGACCAATAATCTTGATCTAAAAAGTCAGAAATGATGAAAACCACACTTTTCCGTTTTGCAACTTTCAAGAGATAATCCAAGGCACATTTTATAGATGTACCTGTTCGCTGTGGTTCAGTATAAAGGAGTTCCCTAACAACGCGGAGTACATGGCTTTTTCCTTTTTTCGGGACAACATATTTTTCTATTTCATCTGAAAAAAGGATTAATCCAACTTTATCATTATTCTTTATAGCTGAAAATCCTAAGACAGCGGCAATTTCAGCACCCACTTCTCGCTTTAATTGTTGGCCTGATCCAAATTCGCCCGATGCAGAAATATCCACCAAGAGATATACGGTCAATTCCCGTTCTTCTTCAAATACTTTAATGAATGGAGACCCGGTTCGTGCAGTTACATTCCAATCGATAAGGCGGATATCATCGCCGGGCTGATATTCACGGACTTCAGAAAATGTCATACCACGCCCTTTAAATACGGAATGGTATTCACCGCCAAATAAATCATTCACAAGACCCCGAGTGCGGATCTCGATCTGCTTCACCTTTTTCAGGATCTGACGGGGAATCATGGATGTTTAAGGAACTTCTACAACTTCAAACAATCGTTGTATCACATCTTCCGATGTCAATTCTTCCGCTTCTGCTTCATAGGTCAAGATTACGCGGTGGCGTAAAACATCAGCACCAATATAACGAATATCTTCAGGTGTGATGTAACCACGATGTTCAGTAAATGCCCGTGCTTTTGCTGCACGAACTAAATTGATGGTTGCTCTCGGTGAAGCTCCATAATCGATTATACCTTCCAAATCATTTAAGCCGTTTTCAGCGGGATTCCGTGTAGCGAAGACTAGGTTTAAAACATAATCTTCGACTTTTTCATCTACATAAATGTCAAGAATCACAGATTGCGCATCCAGGATTTCCTGGCTGGAAACAACTGCCGCCAAATTATCAATATTCACCTTTTTAGTATTTTGGCGTAAAATCATTCTTTCAGAATCATGATCAGGATAATCCACAATAAGTTTGAACATAAAACGATCTACTTGTGCTTCTGGTAATGGGTAAGTCCCCTCCTGCTCGATCGGATTTTGAGTTCCCATAACAAGGAATGGTGAATCTAGTTTAAATGTATTTTCACCGATGGTTACTTGCCGTTCCTGCATAGCTTCGAGTAAGGCACTTTGAACTTTTGCAGGTGACCGATTAATTTCATCTGCTAAAATAATATTAGAAAAAATGGGGCCTTTTCGTGTATCAAATTCCCCTGTCTTCTGATTATAAATTAAAGTTCCTAATAAATCAGCTGGCAACATGTCCGGTGTAAATTGGATGCGTTGAAATTTCGTAGAAATGAGTTTTGCTAAGGTATTGACTGTAAGGGTTTTTGCCAAACCTGGAACACCTTCCAATAGGATATGTCCATTTGCTAACATTGCTATCAGAATTTTGTTGATTAATACATCCTGACCAACGACCACTTGGGCCATACTCTTTTTTAATTCATCTACAAATACTGACGTTTTCGAGATCTTTTCATTAATCTCTGTCAAACTAAAATCGCTCATAATCTTGCTTGGATTACGATGTAATGTGCTTCAAGGCTGGAATTTCTTCAATCCCCTTACCAAGAAATTCAATTTCAAATTTGACCGAGGGAGCCAACTCATGGTTTGGAAATCTTTTTAAAAATTCGCCATATTCAATTTCTGCACTTTTAGGGTCATTCACAACATTCGCATAAATATAACCTATCATGAAAAGGGCATGTGCTTCCTGCGATGAACCTGCAAAATTCTCGATAACTTTCCGATATTCCTGGATTGCTATTGGAAAATCACGGAATTCATTCATATAAAGGTCACCCAACATATACTGCCCTTTTGGAGCCAGTTCATGCTGGGTATATTTCTCTGTCATATACATGAGGTGTTCCACGGCTTCTTTCACCATTTTCCGTTTCCTAAGCGATTCAGCCTTATTCAAGATATATTCAGGGAACTGGTCAATCTCTTTTTGAGCTTGGATGGCTTGAATTGAACCCCCATAATTATTTACAGTAGCTTGGAGTGCCGCATACCCAGAAGCAAGCTCGTTTTTCCAATTCAAATTAATGGAAGCCAGCTTATATTGAGCTTGGGATGCCAAACTATCTTGTGGATATTTGGTCACGAGTGTTTCTAAATCCTCAATGGCCTGATCTGTTTTTTTATCTTTTAAGTTTTCATTTGATAATTCAAAAAGTTCACTAGCTGTTTTAGAGCAACCTGCGATTAGTAATAATCCTAATAATGATATAATAAGTTTAGTTTTCATTGTGTTCCTGTAGTTTTTAAGCGGCGGAAATTAATACCTGTTCATCATCCTGAAAAGTGTTTGGTCATGATTTAATGCATCTAGCCAATTTCTGTTCCAATTTTATCTTTCTTATCAAAATAAATTTTGAACGCCTAATTGTATTTTTCTTTTTCCCGGATCATTTACTTGAATTGCATAATCCAAACGAGCGGGACCTAAAGGAGTTAGTATAGTGAGACCAATTCCTGAGTCCCATTCCAATGAATCAGATGAATTGTTCTTTGTAGGGTCTGCCAATAAACCACCATCAGCAAAAATAGTAAACCCAAACGATTTATAAAAAGGAAATCTGTATTCCACATTGGTCATAAAACGAATAATCTCCCCGACGGGTTTACCATTTTCTTTTTTAAACTTTAGAACTTCCCATCCCCGCATAGATGTACTTCCTCCAAGATAAAATTTTTCATAACTGTAATCATTAAACTTAGAATCCCATCCCCATAACCGGCCAAGTTTAATACGGGTTGCAAAAACGGATTTTTTTCCAATTGGCGTATAGTATTGAATTGCAAGGTCTACTTTAAAATAATCCCGATTACCCCCTAAGACATACCCTGCTGATTTGAATAATCCGGATAACAAATATCCTTTTTGAGTAAAAAGTGGATCATCTTTTTTATCAATATTAATCTTTAACGCAAAGGACCTTTGCTCAATATTCTTCTCTGTTGCTGATTGGTCACTAAAAGATTCCCATACTGATTTAGTTTCAAAATAGGAGCGTTTGTCAAATCGGATAAGTTGTGAAAGGTTGATGCCAAATCGTTCTATCGTTTCAACCTTGTCTTTGTATTCAATGAATGTTTCATAAAATCCAGTGAGCTTCGATGGGAAACGTATTCCCATAAACCAACTGCTAGCAAAACTCACATCATATCTGAGACGGGGAAGTACAAATTGTTCTTCCATCGGCACACCGGCTAATAGTTTCGTGGAGAATTGAGTTGGTGTGTTAAAAAAGGATCGATTCCGCCATTCTACTGTTCCACTTATGGCGGGTAAAGGTTCGGTACCTTCAGCAAATTGAATAGGATCATATCCGCCATCTGAAATCCATTCCCGTTGTTTATATCGGCGGAATTCTATAACCATATTCACCAAAGAATCTGTATCTGCAACTTTAATAGGAATCATATTTACCATAGAAAATATGCCCATTTCACGAAGTCGCCTTGTTGTATTATCCATGGTATTTTTTGAATAAATACTTCCAGGTTTATAAGACAATTCTCGCCAAACTAATGTACTATCTATTCCTCCTAGTTTCTCTAAATATGTATTTTTGATCCTAACATCCTTGCCCTCCGAGATTTGGATATTTACTTTTACCGAATCAGTAATATCATCCAGAACATTGATAGTAAAAAATAATTTCCCAATTTGATGATACTCATTTTCAACAGCGTATAAATTATCATTAATGAAAACTGGGTTGTATGGTTTTCTCTTGTCTAGGCCCAGCAGTTTTATTATTTTTTTCTCCGAAATTGAATGATTGCCAGTAATAGAAATTTTTCTAATGAAATACTGTTTCCCCTCTTCTATATTATAAACGATATTAGCAAAATTGTTTTCAATGGAATAAGATTCTTCCAGTTTGGCATCCAGGAAACCCTTAGAATGGTAAAAACTTTTTAAAGTCAGCGCATCGAGTTTTAAAAGACGAGAATCAAATTCAGGTTGGCGGACAAACCAATTAGGTGGACGTTGACGAATGATATACATTACATCATTCATGGAAACGTGCTCATTTCCTATCAAATTGACTGTTTTGATTATAATATCATCGGATTGCGAGCGCACAGCACCCGTCCATGCCAGAAGGCATAAAAAAATAGTGTATAGTGTTTTCACGTATTACTTAATAAGCGTATCGGTAACGATATTTTAGGTTTAAATTTCCATATTCATCTATGTTCCCTACCACAGAAAAATGTCGGTTTAATTTATACTCTACACCAATCTGTGATTGGTTCGGATTTGTTAATGAAAAGGACCTTTTATACGATAAATTTAAGAAAGTTTTATCACCTATTTGTCTTTTTGCTGTGACTTCAAAATCTTCATCAGCACCTTGAAGTAATCCGGCAGCACCCGATATAGCAATATCATCCACCAACCCCAATTTACCAAATTCAGAATCTTTCAAGTTTTTTTCAAATTGATTCTCTAATAATGATCCAAGAACGGATACAGTTTGATTCCCGAAACCCGTTGATGTTAATTCCTGATCTTCAAATCGTTTTCCCCAAGTCAATAATTCTAAAATATCACTTTCAGAAAATCCACTGGCGGATTCCAACATTATATCTAAATCATCTATCCCACCATTGATACGGAGATTTATCCGTTCATCGTCAATCATTGTGAAGGCATTTACATCAAATAATGGATTGAATCCTTTGTTGTCAAAACTCACATATCCCTGAAGCCCCTTGAAATTATCCTTGTAAGAGAAAACACTCCCATCTTCTACAAAGATTTCACCCCCAAAATCCATTTCCTGATGTCCAATTTGGGATATACTCATTTCACCGGTCACCACTGCATCGATCTGGGAATTCTGAAATAATGCAGTTCCCCGGATAGGAATATTGAGTTGGTAGGACATGACAGTACCAGTCTCTCGAGGAAGAGCTGTACCCATTTCTTCTGTAGTAAATTCATAAAATATATTTGCATCCAAAGATTCAATTGTACCGGCGATTATGATTGTGTCCCGCCCGGAAATAGTTACATCCACATTACTTTGTCCTGTGATATCCAAGTAAAGCGCCTTAAAAGATGCTTCTTTCCCTTTTAGATGCAAATCGTAACCAGGATTAAAAAACTGGGTGAAATCTATAGAACCTGACAAAGTTGTATTCTGCTTTTTTGGTTTTGGATATTTTCCATTTGAATGATAAAGTGTTGTCACCAGGTCTTGTATTACTAATTGATTATGGTTCAAAAAGGCTTCACCTTCAACCGATGTTGCTGGATCAGTGGTCAAGAGGGTATAGATTTTTCCATTTTTCACTTTAATATGACCGCTTCTTTGAATCGATTCTACAGGGCCAGTTAAGGATAAAGATATGTCCATGTCTCCACGCACTGAATCCAAATCCTCGATATATGGCGTTAGAAATGGCAGTGATCCCATTTGTGCCAATGCATGAAAATCCAATGAATCTCCTGGGAATAATCGGCCAATACTGGGTGAATTGATATTAAAATCAAAAGGAACTGACCCCTGAGCGGTTATTTTTCCATCAGGATGGGTGGCCTCAACTTTTTTCACAAAAATTCTGCGACCATCATATGATCCATTTCCGAATACATGACCTAATTCAATACTATCAAATAATCCATTTTGAACATCAAAATCATAAGTGAATTGAGTATTGGCAGGAATACCTTTTAAATGAAAAGAACCCGATAATTCACCACCTAGCGTAAAAAATTTTGGAATAAATTTGTGGATAAATTGTAAGGAGAGATTAGAGAAAGTTGATCTCAAGGAAATGGGTGTTTTCCCCACACGATTTTTACCCAAGGGTAGAATCCCATTGGCTTGAAGTCCCATGGATTCACCCCGTGTCATTGAAATATCATCCATATGAAGCATGCCTTTATTAAATAAGAAAGAAAGAGTCATTTCATCAAAGGGTTCATCCATATATCGACCATTTTTCAATGATAGGTCCGCATCAATATCCAGTCCATCTTTCACCCATTGTAACCAAACCTCACCAAAAACTATTCCGGATACTTGGAAGCGCTTATCTTTAAGGAATTGTGTCAGGATCTCCGCGTCAAAATTAGACATTTTGAAACGTCCTTCCGGTTTGTCACCTCCGGTAATGACTCCTTCCATCATGCCGTCATTAATATGCAATACAAATGGGTCTACTATCAAGATCGAGTCTTGAAATGAAAAAGTAACAGGACGGGCATTCACAAGAAAATGGTTGTGATACAACGCTTGTAATCGGTTGATTGAATACTGTTTAATTCCATCATATTTACCGGACGCTTGGAAATAATCTTCCCCTGATGTAAAATGGCAATTTTCAATATCTACTTCACCATTTCGAAGAGTCGCATAGGCTGTCCCATTTTCAAAGAATCTATCTCTCCATGATCCCGCACCTGCTTTCATATCAACAAATCCGGATGTCAAAGAATCTGAAATAGATATTTGAGAATTTAATTCAAGTGATTTCAATTCAAAATCATCGAATTTTATATCATCACAAATCAATTCGGCATTAGCGGATGGCGAATAATAATCACCTTGAACCTTGAGACTACCTGTTGCACGGCCCGACATAAAATTACCTGGTAAAAATTGATTCACTAATTCAATATCAGCCTGTTCCAATTCAGCCATAATATCGATAGTATTATCCTTAAAATTCCCTTCCCCATTGACGGTAAGATAACTATCCCCCACCATAACCATTACAGGATCTACAGTTGTAATTATACTATCTTGGTAGGATACTTGCCCCTGAATGGATATTTCACCCTCATCATATAATTTGGATTCGATTATTTCCAGTATCAAATCAATTTGGTCCAATGAACCGGATTTTGTTAATCCAGCGTCAATTATAGCTAATCCTGATAATTGAGTTGGGGCCTGATCAGTCATCCATCGACTCAGATCCAATTTCATAAGATTCAGAGTACAACTAACTTCTTCACTCGGCTGCCAAATACCATTCATGTTTAGTTGGGACATCTCTCCCGCTAATTGAAGTTTCTTTATAACCCACGCTTGTTTTTGTCTTCCTATTAAAAATTCTCCCATCATGTCCAATCCAAGGTCATTTTCAAGAACCAAAGTTCCGGAGAAATATTTCAAATCAGATTCAAAATCAAAATTACCTGAAAAAGTAGAAAATTTATTTTGAAGAGGTAATTTGCTGAATAGTTCTTCAGGAATTTTAATTTCACTTATATTCATATTTCCTGTCAATAAGGAGCGCTGATCATCAAAAATCATCTCACCCCGGGTAGGAACCCCCAAAATATCACCAGTGACCTTATTAAGATAAAAGGCTGATCCATCAAATCCCAAAACTAGACTACGAAGGTTTACAAACATATTTGGATTCTCTTCAATGGATAATTGAAATAGATCACAAACTAATATTGGTCGAGTCCCACCTTCAAATTCACCTCCAATTTTTAAATTCATTTTGTAGAATTGTTCATTGAAGGCTGACATAATTTGTCCTGACACAAAAAATGATTTTACATGAAATGGAATATTGATAGATTGTCTTCCAATTTTTGATGAATCCATTTTTGTCCAAGTTTTATCAAATTCAGTTGTCAGCCCTTCAATACTCAAGATATCGAAAGTTATTTCTCCGAAGAAGGATGCAATATGTCCAAAATTAATCGATGATTTTTTTATCTGGATTTGGGGACCGTCCTGATGACTTAAAGAAATATTCTGAAGACGCATTGTTCCAAATAGGCTACCGGATGATGATCCAACATCGATAGACCAACCGGTTGATGCTATCTTTTCATTAAGCTTTTTTTGAATGAACTCTCCCCAGACTGCTGCTCGTAACAGTATCATTAAAAATAGGATTAAGGCGGCACTGATGCCGAGTATGTATTTTTTCTTGTTTTGCACCATAGAAAGGTTACAATGTGAACTCTAATTTTGGAAGTGAGTTCCATATATAAAAAAAGCTCTCAACCAACCGGCCGAAAGCTTTTTTTAATCTTAAGAAAAAAGATTAATCGACAACTTCAAAATCAGCGTCTTCAATCTCACTCTCTTTTTTCTTTTTTGTATCCGTGCCATCCGTTGACTCACCACTTGAAGTATCCTCTTCCTGCTTTGCAGAATCATACATTTTTGATGCTACAGTACTCCAGAATGCATTTAAAGATTCCATGGCAGATTTAATATTATCTACACTACCACTCTCTCTGGCTTTTTTCAATTCTTCAACTTTTTCAGTTAAACTCTCTTTTTCAGAATCATCCAATTTCTCAGCATGTTCCTTCACATTTTTCTCTGTTTCATAGATTAAATGTTCTGCTTGATTAACCAAATCAATCTTTTCGCGCTTTTCTTTATCTTCACTTTCGTGTTTCTTGGCATCATTCACCAATTTATCGATCTCGGTATCAGATAATCCACTAGATGCTTCTATTCGAATACTTTGCTCTTTACCCGTGGCTTTATCTTTTGCATTTACATTTAGAATACCATTGGCATCGATATCGAAGGAAACTTCAATTTGTGGAATGCCGCGAGGTGAAGGCGGAATGTCCGCCAAATGGAAACGGCCAATGGTCTTATTATCCAGAGCCATTTCTCGTTCACCTTGTAGCACATGAATCTCAACGGTGGTTTGATTATCAGCCGCCGTACTAAATACCTGCGATTTCTTAGTGGGAATAGTTGTGTTTCGTTCAATGAGTTTTGTGGAAACGCCGCCCAATGTTTCAATCCCCAGAGAAAGTGGTGTCACATCTAATAGTAGTATATCATCCACATCACCGGAAAGAACACCTCCCTGAATTGCAGCACCCAGAGCAACAACTTCATCAGGGTTCACACTCTTATTCGGTTCTTTACCAAAGATCTCTTTTACTTTTTCTTGAATCTTTGGAATCCGTGTTGAACCACCCACCAGGATTACTTCATCAATTTCACTTTTGGATACACCAGCATCTTTAATAGCTTGCATACAAGGTTGAATCGTTCGCTCAACAAGGTCATTCACTAAGTCCTCAAATTTTGCGCGTGAAAGTGTCAGGTTTAAATGTTTAGGACCGGATGCATCAGCCGTAACAAAAGGGAGATTTATATCGGTTTGCTTTGAGGAAGACAATTCTTTCTTTGCCGTTTCCGCTGCTTCTTTTAAACGCTGAAGCGCCATTGCATCTTTTCGAAGATCGATTCCATCTGATTTGTTGAATTCATCCGCTATCCAATCAATCACCTTCTGGTCAAAATCATCACCACCAAGATGCCCGTCTCCATTGGACGATTTTACTTCAAACACACCATCTCCTAATTCGAGGATAGAAATGTCAAATGTTCCACCACCGAGATCAAAAACAGCGATCTTTTCATCTTTCTTTTTATCCAAACCATAAGCGAGAGATGCTGCAGTAGGTTCATTAATAATTCGGCGAACATTCAATCCGGCGATCTTCCCTGCATCCTTGGTTGCCTGACGCTGAGAATCATTAAAATAAGCAGGAACTGTTATAACCGCATCGGAGACTTTTGTCCCAAGATATTCTTCTGCTTGTTGTTTGAGTTTTTGTAAAATCATAGCAGAAATTTCTGGTGGAGTGTACTCATTATCACCTGCATTCACCACACATGCACCATTTGAATTTTTCTCAACTTTATAAGGAACTTCAGTCAATTCAGTCCCAACTTCATCATGCATCCTGCCCATGAACCGTTTTATAGAAAAAATAGTGTTTTCAGGATTTGTAACTGCCTGGCGTTTTGCGGCCTGTCCAATAAGTCGATCCCCGTCTTTTGTAAATCCTACAACGGACGGTGTCGTCCGGCCGCCTTCCGGATTAGTGATTACTGTAGGTTCCCCGCCTTCTAAGACGGCAACACACGAGTTTGTGGTTCCTAGATCAATTCCAATAATCTTGCCCATTCTTTCTCCTTTTAATCGAAAAACAAAAATTGTGTTAAAATACTGGTTTATTTAGGCAAGGAATGTACCACCGACAATGGTGGTACAATTTGACAGATGGGATTGATTAGTCCACCTATATGGCGGACTAGAGTTTATTCAGGCGATGATTTAGACCTTTTTCCTTGGGATTTCTTACTGGACTTATAATCGAAATACAGGTCTTTTTTCAATGCTTTGACTGTAATGGTTGTCCCTTTGGTAAATGCATGTTTAAGTATCATTTCGGAAATGGGATCTTCTAATGACTTTTGAATCTCTCTTCGAAGTGGTCGAACACCATATTTTGCATCATATCCATTCTTCGCCAAGAGTTTCTTTGCAGTTTTTGTCATTTTAAGTTTTAGTCCCAGTTTGGAAAGGTTTTGGACCAGGTCAAACAACTGGAGATCAATTATATCATACACATTCTGTTCAGAGAGAGAATGAAATACAATAGATTCATCAATTCGATTCATTAGTTCCGGAGAAAAAAGGTCCTGAACATTCTTCATAACTCGCTCTTTCATATTTTGATATTTCTCTTCAGCTTTACTTCCACCAAAACCAAATCCATCATTTTTCAAATCCTTTGTTCCCAGATTTGATGTCATGATTACAATAGAATTTTTGAAATCTATTTTTCTTCCAAGCCCGTCTGTTAATATACCTTCATCAAATACTTGAAGTAATACATTATATATATCTGGATGAGCTTTTTCAATTTCATCCAATAAAACAACAGAGTACGGATTGCGTCGCACCTTTTCAGTAAGCTCACCACCTTCCTCATATCCAACATATCCGGGAGGTGCGCCGATTAATCTTGAAATGGAAAACCGTTCCGTGAATTCAGACATATCCAACTTTACCAAAGCCTGGTTATGGGGAAATAAGTATTTCGCTAATGATTTAGCTAATTCTGTTTTCCCAACGCCAGTGGGTCCGAGGAAGAGAAAAACACCTATAGGCCTGTTTGGATTTTTTAATCCTGTTCTGGATCTGCGAATTGCCTTTGTTAAACTCACAATTGCTTCTTCCTGCCCAATTATATAATTACTTAATTCGTGATTCAAGTGTAACAATCGTTGACTTTCAGATTCTGCTACCTTTGATAGTGGAATGCCTGTCATGAGAGAAACTACATCTGCAATATGCTCAGCATTAATTAGGACAGATTTATCATCTTCTTCATTCTGCCACTGTTTTTGTGCGATACCCAATCGATGGAGCAATTTCCTTTCCTGATCTCTTAAGACCGCCGCTTCTTCAAATAACTGGTTTGAGACCTTTGTCTCTTTTTGATCTCTTATTTTTTGAAGATCATCTTCAATTTCTAAAATACTTTTTGGTACTTCAAGGTTGTACATATGTGCCTTGGCACCCGCTTCATCCATTACATCAATGGCCTTATCCGGCAAGAATTTGTCTGAAATATACCGTTCAGACAAATGGACGCAAGCTTCAATTGCATTATCGGTATAATTCACCTTATGGTGCTCTGCATACTTTTCTTTCAACCCATGGAGAATAGCTGTGGATTCTTCGACTGAAGGCGGGCTAATAGTAATCTTTTGGAATCGTCTATCCAACGCCCCATCTTTTTCAATATACTTCCGATATTCATCCATTGTTGTAGCACCTATGCAATGAATATCTCCCCGAGCCAAGGACGGTTTAAACATATTAGATGCGTCTAAAGAACCTGAAGCACCACCAGCACCAACCAGAGTATGAATCTCATCAATAAAAATGATCACATTTTCACTCATCTCTAATTCCACCATGATACTTTTTAGACGTTCTTCAAATTGCCCTCTATATTTCGTTCCAGCAACTATAGCAGCCAGGTCTAGAGATAAAATTCGTTGATTGTGAAGAATCCTAGGAACTGTTTTCCGTATGATCATTTGAGCCAATCCTTCGATAATGGCTGTTTTTCCAACGCCGGGTTCACCAATTAAAACAGGATTATTTTTCTTCCGCCGGGTCAGTATTTGAGCCACACGTTCGATTTCACTTTCTCGCCCGATCACAGGATCCAACTTCCCTTTTTTGGCAAGTTGGGTAATATCGCGGGAAAAGTGGTCCAATGTTGGTGTTTTGCTTTTGGAAGATGGTTTCGATGACATGGGTATATCTAAATCCGATTCATCTTCGGTGGTTTTAATCAGGTCACCAACTGTATCATAATCCAATGAAAATGATTTCAATATTTCAAAGGCTATACCTTCAGATTCCCTGAGCATAGCTAAGAGTAAATGTTCATCATCTGCAATGGTTTCACCACGAGATGATGCTTCACTGAATGCATTTCGAAGAATCCGTTCCGCACGACGGGTTAAAGGTAAATGCCCAAGGGTCATGGTGCCACCGGAAGTTTTGATCATATCCTCGATCATAGACACCATTTCATTTGGATCAATGTCGTACACATCCAGAACCTTCTTGCCTAATCCTGAGCCTTCCTTCAATAAACCCAATAATAGATGTTCCGAGCCTACATAACTGTGACCCAGACGAATCGCTTCTTCCTTAGATAGTTTAATGATCAATTGGACGCGTTTTGAAAAATTTTCTTTCATGATTCGGTTATGCTTTTTCGGATAAGGATCCGTTTTCTAAAAAGAATTGTTTGTGGCCGATTCGTGCGATTTTCGGATTGTGCGTTGTAAGCACGATCGCCTGATGAAAATCTTTATTAATTTTACCTAAAAGGTCAATGAGTTTATTTGCATTTTTTTCATCCAAGTTTCCCGTTGGTTCATCTGCCAAAACTAACTTGGGCTTATTCATTAATGCACGGGCCACTGCCACTCGGGATCTTTCACCCCCAGATAATTGGCTTGGGAAGTGATCTTTTCTTTCTGATAATCCCATTTTCTCAATTAAATCTAAAGCACGATCTCTTCTGTCATCCGCTCCATTTATCCATGTAGGCATTAGTATATTTTCAATTGCTGAAAATTCTGGTAATAAATGATGAAATTGGAAAACAAAACCGATATCACGGTTCCGAATTGTTGATAATTCAGTTTCATTCATATCATGAACTTGTTTCCCATTGATACTTAATTCCCCAGCATCGGCCTGATCCAATGTGCCCAGAATATTTAATGCGGTTGTTTTCCCCGAACCTGATTGCCCCATTATTGTTATAATTTGGCCCACATCCACATCCAAGGAGAAATCCTTAAGAACAGATAGTTTAGTTTTTCCATTAGAAAAAGATTTATCAATATTTTTTGCCTGTAAAATTATTTCCCCCATTGGAGCGCATCCTTGATTTGTGTGTGAGCCAGTTTTCGTCCTGCTATAAACGAAGCTAATAAAATAAACAAAAATGAGATAAAGATCACAGTGTATAGATCTTTTGGAAAAAGTACCATGGGCAAGGCATCAATAAAATAGATATCTGATGGAATCGGTATCAACCCGAATTGGTTTTGAACTAGTGTAAGCAAAATGCCCAAAATAAATCCGCAGATGGCACCTTTCCCTGCTCGGTTAAAGCCCATACGAATTATAATCTTTTGGATGGATTCAATCGGTGCACCCATTGCTTTCAGTATCCCCACTTCTTTTATTTTCTGGATAGAAATCAGCGATAATGCAGCAGCCAAATTGAAGGCTGCCACCAGAAATATGAGACTTAAAATCACGATGGTGCCCAATCGTTCCATTTTCATGGCTTCCACCAGGGACCGATTTAAATCTTCCCAAGATTGTATAGTTACGGAATCACTCAATTTTTGTGCCAAATTGTATTTTAGCGATGATACATTGAAATTTTTTAAAACGCGAATATCGATTCCATCCAAACCGGATTTTCGCTTGAACAATTTTTTCCCATCATGAAGTGATAAAAAAACAAATCTATCATCGTAATCCAGAATTCTTGTTGAAAAAATACCACTTATTGTCATTTTCGTTTTTGGTGTTAAACCAAATCCAAAGGACTGATCAATGGGACTATAAACCATGATTTCATCACCAACATCTTTTCCCAATCGATAGGCTAGATCCTGACCAATCACTACTTCACTTATTTCGGGAGACTTTCCACGAAGTGGAAAATTGTAGAAATCTGTCATTTTTGCAACATCTACGGCTTTTAAGGAAACCACCTTTTGATCATTCCCGTCTTCAACCACACCTCGACGCTCCATAAATGGCATTACTATTTCAATTCCATCCAATTCAGAAATTTCATTTTCAGAAACTTGACCCGAAACGCGAAGATCACCTTCAAATCCCTTTAATTTGGAATGGACGAGCGTTTCGAATCCATTCATGACCGATAGAGAAACAATCATAGCAAAACATCCCACGCCCATGCCGATCATGGAAAATAACCCGGAGAACCATACCTGCCTTCTCGATGATTCAGAAAACCTCTTTGAGACTTTTTTCTCCCAATTCATTCGTATCCCAATGCAACCGCAGGGTTTAAGGTGGTGACAACTTTTGTTGGCCACCACGAAGCTACCATGCAAAAGATAAAAGTAATGATCAGAATGAGTCCAAATGCTGGATAATCAAATGAAAATGGGATTTGGTCCATGAAATAGATCTCTGCAGGAATTTTCAGAATCTCGAATTTCAATTGAGCCCAAATAATGGACATGGAAAGTAATCCACCAATGATTCCACCCATAAGGCCAATAAACCCGCCCTGGATCATGAAAATACTCTTTAGTGTTGACCTATGGGTGCCTTGGGCCATAAGAATCCCAATTTGCCCGGATTTCTCGGTAATGATCATGGCAATAGCGGCAATAATATTGACAATTCCCACCAGTGCAATAAGTCCAAACATAATATAAGCTGGCCAACGCTGGATATCGATCCATTCAAAAAGAAGTGCATGCCGATCTCGCCAGGATTCATAGAAGTAAGGATACGAAATTTTCTTTCTAATCACAGGGATATTGGCATCACTCAAAATCATGCCAGACACAAAATTATTTTCAAATCCAAATAAGTTCCTGGCATCATCCAAATCGATATAAGCCAAAGTTTTATCATATTCCTGGAGCCCGGAATGAAAAATTTCTTTCACCATAACAGGTTTTATTTTTCTGGGGAATGGTGAAGATTGTCCCGATGAAAATACTTGGAGAAAAACTGTATCTCCTTGTTCGATCTTTAGCTCCTGTGCTAAACCATTGCCCACAACAATTTCCCCGGGCTTTATTTTATTATTTGGATAGTCTGAAATTGCTTTTGGAAGCAGTTTGACTCCTTCAATCAATACGCCATCTGCATGGGAGCCAGAGCGAACCATGCAAACACCCCGGACAAAAGGCGAAAATGATTTGGAATAGGATTGAATTAGGGAATCCAAAGTTGGATTCGTTAAATCTATTTGATTCCCGAGAATATGCTGAATCCTGCCTTGCCCTTCAAAAGATGAAAGTTTTTCAGAAATCACCTTTTGAAATCCGTGAATGATGCTGGCAGTAAGCATCAAAGCTGTAATACCGATGGAAAGTCCGCCAATTGCTAACCAACTGGCAGTAGACGAAAAACTGGATTTATTCGGAGAAAATAAATAACGAAGAGCCAGGCGAAAATTAAAGGACATTATTGAAATATAATTTTATTTGATTACTAACATTTCCTGTTGTTTCCCATAGGATCATGAATCCCCAGTAAATAAACAACCACTATCTTGGGTGTAAATAATATTATCTCAAACACAATTATCTTCATCCCAATCTTATGTTTTTTGAAAAAATCATATTCAATTTTTATTTTTCCGGTCTCATGGCTGGAAAGAGGATCACATCTTTAATCCAACGATTTTCTGTAAGTAACATAGTGAGTCTATCAATACCTAGACCCACACCTCCTGTTGGTGGCATACCGCATTCCATGGCCTGGATAAATTGTTCATCCACAGGTTGAGCTTCCTCATCCCCTTTTTCTTTGAGAGCCGCCTGGGCTTCCAATCGTTCACGCTGATCCACAGGGTCATTCAATTCAGAAAAAGAATTAGCAAATTCTGCACCACCAATAAAAAGTTCATACCGCTCAACAAGATTCTGGTTACCATTTCGATGTACTTTTGCAAGAGGCGAGATTGCCTTTGGATAATCAATGATAAAAGTGGGCTGAATCAAATTTGGCTCCACAAGTTTGCTCATGAGTTCATCCAGCATTTGGCC